>Ga0209580_10000145_pt1 | contig 51180 bp, 64 predicted proteins | sample Coa_R1_5_FD_187153 | JGI IMG/M metagenome (GOLD analysis project Ga0209580, IMG submission 187153) | Surface soil microbial communities from Centralia Pennsylvania, which are recovering from an underground coalmine fire - Coalmine... | ecosystem: Environmental > Terrestrial > Soil >... | reverse complement strand
TTGGAGTCGGTGCTGATCACGCCGATCGCGTTGGAGGAAGGGCAGCGGTTTGCGGTGCGGGAAGGCGGGCGGACGGTGGGGGCCGGGGTGGTCGCCAAGATCATCGAGTAGACCCCTCGCGCAACACCCACATCTGGGCGGCGCGCGGGGGGATGGGAGGAGCGGGGGATGGCGCAAAAGATCCGGATCAAGCTCAAAGCCTACGACCATAAGGTCCTTGACCAATCCGCGGAGAAGATCGTGGACACGGTCAAGCGCACCGGCGCCCGGATCTCCGGACCGGTCCCCCTGCCGATCGATCGCAACGTCTACTGCGTCATCCGTTCGCCGCACATCGACAAGGAATCGATGGAGCATTTCGAACTCCGCACCCACAAGCGCCTGATCGATATCCTCGAGCCGACCTCCAAGACCGTGGACGCCCTGATGCACCTCGATCTGCCCGCCGGGGTGGACATCAAGATCAAAGTCCTGGCCGGAGCGGAGTGACCCCATGCCTGCATTGCTGGGCCGGAAACTCGGAATGACCCAGATCTTCGACGAGGCGGGCAACATGGTGCCCGTGACCGTGGTGGAGGCCGGGCCGTGCCTGGTCGTCGGCCTCCGCACACCCGCGCGCGAGGGCTACACCGCCGTGCAGTTGGGGTTCGGCGAGGTGGCGGAGGCGAAGATCAGCAAGCCCCGCCGGGGGGTCTTCGCGAAGCGGGGGCTTAAGCCTCAGCGGGTGATCCGCGAGATCCCGGTCGCCGAGGGTGAGCAGTTCGAGATCGGGCAGGCGATCAAGGCCGACGTGTTCGCCAAAGGCGATCGCGTGGACATCGTCGGCGTGAGCAAGGGCAAGGGGTATTCGGGGACGATGAAGCGGCACAACTTCGGCGGACAGCGGGACTCCCACGGGGTCAGCCTGATGCACCGCGCGGTCGGCAGCATCGGGTCGAGCAACATCGCCCGGGTGTTCAGGGGCAAGCGCATGCCGGGACGGTTGGGCGGAGCGCGCGCCACGGTCCGCGGCCTGCGCGTGATCTCGGTCGACCTCGACCGCAACGTGCTCCTGATCCGCGGCGCCCTGCCCGGCCCCCGCGGCAGCCTGCTGCTCGTCCGGAAGGCGGGAGTCGCGCGCGCATGAGCATGGTGGCGGTCTACGACATCCAGGGCAAGCAGGTCGGAGAGGTGGCCGTGCCCGAGGCGTTCACGGGCACCCCCCACACCGCGGTGCTCCACGAGGCCGTCGTCTGGCAGCTCGCCGGACGCCGCCGCGGGACGCACTCCACCCTCACCCGCGGGATGGTCTCCCGCTCCACCCGAAAGCTGTACCGGCAGAAAGGGACCGGCCGGGCCCGCCACGGTGGGCGGGGGGCGCCGATCTTCGTCGGCGGCGGGATCGCCTTCGGGCCGCACCCTCGGGACTACAGCTACCCGCTGCCGAAGCGGGTCCGACGGTTGGCGCTGCGGTCGGCGTTGTGCGCCAAAGTGGCCGCGGGGCACCTCGCCGTACTCGACCGGCTGGACCTGGAGGGGCCCAAGACCAAGGTCCTGGCCGGGTTGGTGCGGGGGCTGGGGTGGGAGGCACCCGCAGGCCGGCGGGGTGCCGTGCTGCTGATCATGGCCGGGCCCGACCAGGTGGTGCGTCGATCGGTCGCCAACCTGCCGGGGATGCGCGTGCTCCCCGCCACGGCGCTGAACGTCCACGACATCCTTGCCTGCGAGCATCTCTTGGTGACCCGAGAGGCCCTTGAGCGGATCACGGAGGCGTTTTCGCGATGATCGACCCCCGGACGGTCATCCGGCGTCCCATCGTGACGGAGAAGAGCATGCGCGGGACGACGATGAACAAATACACGTTCGAGGTCGATCGGGTATCGCCGAAGCCGGTGATCCGGGATGCGGTCCAGCGCCTCTTCCGGGTCAAGGTGACCAAGGTGAACGTGATCACCATCCCCGGGCGGGAGCGCCGGCGCGGGCAGCATTACTACCAGGAGCCGGCGCACCGCAAGGCGATCGTGACCCTGGCCGAAGGCGACAAGATCGACCTGGAGAAGCTCGGCTGATGGACGATCGGCGGAGCGTCACGGCGGCGGGGAGGCCTCGGTACCGGCGGGGACCCCTGGCCGACCTCGTGCCTCGGCGCGAGACCGATGCCGGACGGAGCGGAGGCCTGATCGTATGGGCGTGAAGAAGTTCAAGCCGATCACCCCGGGGCGGCGGTTCATGACCGTTTCGACCTTCGAGGACATCACGTCCACGGAGCCCGAACGGGGGCTGATGCGGCCGCTGACGTCTCACGGCGGCCGAAACGCGCAGGGCAAGTTGACGATGCGGCACCAGGGGGGCGGGCACAAGCGCCGCTACCGGCTGATCGACTTCAAGCGGGACAAGGACGGGGTCCCGGCCAAGGTCGCCACCATCGAATACGACCCGAACCGATCGGCCCGGATCGCGCTGCTCCACTATCGAGACGGGGAGAAGCGGTACATCCTCGCCCCGGTCGGGTTGGGGGTCGGAGACGTGGTGGTGTCCGGCCCGCAGGCGGAGATCAAGCCGGGGAACACCCTCCCGCTGCGCGCCATCCCGCTCGGGACGACGGTGCACAACCTGGAGTTGCAGATGGGACGGGGCGGGCAAATGGTGCGCAGCGCCGGCACGGCCGCCCAGGTGATGGCGAAAGAGGGAGACTACGCCCAGGTCCGGCTGCCCTCGGGTGAGGTGCGGATGATCCACCTCGACTGCCGGGCGACCGTGGGCCAGGTGGGCAACCTCGACCACGAGGCGGTGACGATCGGGAAGGCCGGGCGGTCGCGGTGGTTGGGCGTGCGCCCGTCGGTGCGCGGCGTGGTGATGGATCCGTCGAGCCATCCGCACGGGGGCGGTGAGGGCAAGTCTCCGATCGGGATGCCGGGGCCGGTGAGCCCGTGGGGGAAGCCGACGCTGGGCTACCGGACGCGGAAGAAGGCGAAGCCGAGCACGAAGTTTGTGGTCCGGCGCCGGAGTCAGGCATGAGCGCGGCGTGCCGGCGGTGGGGCTGCGCGGGGAGGCGCTCGTAGCATGGGGCGTTCGATCAAGAAGGGACCGTTTGTCGACGGGCATCTGCTGGAGAAGGTCCGGGGGCTCAATCGGTCGCGCGAGAAGCGCGTGATCCGGACGTGGTCCAGGCGCTCGACGATCATCCCGGAGATGGTGGGGCACACCATTGCCGTCTACGACGGGCGCAAGCACGTGCCGGTCTACCTGACCGAGAACATGGTCGGGCACAAGTTGGGGGAGTTCTCGCCGACCCGCACGTTCAAGAGCCACGGGGCGCGGGTGGAGAAGACCACCTCGGTGAAGCCGGCGGGCCCCGGTCCGTCCGCGACGGCGGCGACGCCCGCCCCGGCGTCGTGAGGGAGGGGAGCTCATGGAAGTGAAGGCCGTCGCTCGGTACGTGCGCATCTCCCCGCGCAAGGTTCGGCCGGTCATGGACCTGATCAAGGGGAAGGCGGTCGACGAGGCGCTGGCGGTCCTGCAGTTCTCGCCCAACCGGGCGTCGCGGGCGGTGGCGAAAGTGGTGAAGTCGGCGGCGGCCAATGCGGAAAACAACCTCGAGCTGGCCCGCGACACGCTGCATGTGTCGCGGGCGTACGTCGACAGCGGCCCGAGCACGCGTCGGATGCAGGCGCGGGCGCGCGGCCGGGCGGACGTGATCAAGAAGCGGAGCAGCCACATCACTGTCGTGGTGAGCGAGTAGGAGGCGGCCGGTGGGGCAGAAGATCCATCCGATCGGATTGCGGCTCGGGATCATCAAGGACTGGGAGTCCAAGTGGTACGCTGAGAAAAACTTTCCCGACCTCATTCAAGAGGATCAGTCCCTCCGCCGCCACATCAAGAGAAAGCTCGGACGTGCCGGCATTTCGCGGGTGGAGATCGAGCGGACCGACAACCGGGTTCGGATCACCATCCACTCCGCCCGGCCGGGGATCATCATCGGTCGGGGCGGGACGGGGATCGACGCGCTGAAAAAAGAGCTCGATGCGCTGACCGGCAAGCAGATCCAGCTCAACGTCCAGGAAATCCGGCGGGCCGAACTCGAGGCGGCGCTGGTCGCGCAGAACGTGGCCGGCCAGCTCGAGCGGCGGGTGGCCTACCGGCGGGCGATGAAGCAGGCGGTCGCCCGCAGCCTGCGCAGCGGGGCGAAGGGAATCCGAATCTCCTGTGCCGGACGCCTCGCCGGAGCCGAGATCGCCCGGTACGAGTGGTACCGGGACGGACGGGTGCCCCTTCAGACCCTCCGCGCCGATATCGACTTCGGGGTGGCGGAGGCGTTGACGACCTACGGCCGGATCGGGGTGAAGGTGTGGATCTACCGCGGCGATGTGCTCCCGGAGCGTCGCCGGCCTGGAGAACTGCGGGGCCGCGCGGGAGAGACCGTGGTGCTCCCGTCCCGGGCGCCGCGGGTGATGGTACAGAGGAGGCCAGACGCGCATGTTGATGCCCAAGAGGGTAAAGTTTCGTAAGACCCACCGCGGGCGGATGCGCGGCGAGGCGCACAGCGGCGCGTCCGTGGCCTTCGGCGAGTTTGGACTCCAGGCGTTGGACCGGGGGTGGATCACAGCGCAGCAGATCGAAGCGTCCCGCCGCGCGGTGACCCGGTTCATCAAGCGCGGCGGCAAGCTCTGGATCCGCGTGTTCCCGGATAAGCCGGTGACGAAGAAGCCGGCCGAAACCCGGATGGGCAGCGGCAAAGGCACCCCGGAGTTGTGGGTGGCGGTGGTGCGGCCCGGCCGGGTGATGTTCGAACTGGCGGGCGTGAGCGAAGAGATCGCCCGCGAGGCCATGACGCTGGCCGGCCACAAGCTCCCGATCAAGACGAAGTTCGTCCACCGCGCCGAGGGGCAGGTATGAGCGTGGGGGAGTTGCGGGAGCTGAGCGAGGCCGAGCTCAACAAGCGCCTCAACGAGGCCAGGCAGGAGCTGTGGACCCTGGGGCTGCAGCGGGCGTCCGGCAAGTTGCTGAACCCGGCGCGGGTGGTCCTGGTGCGTCGGACCGTGGCCCGGCTGCTGACCGTGATGGGCGAGCGGCCGGCGCCCGGCGGGAAGCGTCCGGCAGGAGGGAGATCGTGATGGCGGAGCCTGAGCGCCGGCGGGCCTCCCGGAAAACCCGGGTGGGCACCGTCGTGGCCGACAAGATGCAGAAGACGGTCGTGGTCGAGATCGAGCGGGCCGGCCGTCATCCGCTCTACAAGAAAATCGTCCGGCACAGCCGGCGGTTCAAAGCGCACGATGAAGCGGGGGAGGCCCATCTCGGCGACAAGGTGCTGATCGCCGAGACGCGGCCCTTGAGCAAGGACAAGCGGTGGCGGGTCGCGCAGGTGCTGGAGCGGGCACGCTAGTGGACCGGGGGCGCTCAGGCGACCACCGCGGAGGGCGCGCCCGTGCGCCCCGCCGGGCTCCCGCCCCGGCGGCGGGCGCCGTGACAGAGGAAGTGGAGATGGAGGGGCGGGGATGATTCAGAACTACACCCGGCTCCGGGTGGCGGACAACACGGGAGCCCGGGAGATCATGTGCATCCGCGTGTTCGGGGGGTCTCGACGACGGTACGCCGGGATCGGCGACGTCATCGTGGCGACGGTCAAGCAGGCGATCCCCAACAGCGCGGTCAAAAAGGGGGAGGTCGTGCGCGCCGTGGTGGTCCGCACCACCCAACCGACGCGCCGGCCGGATGGATCGTACATCCGGTTCGACGACAACGCCGCCGTGCTGATCACCGATCAGCAGAACCCCCGTGGCACCCGGATCTTCGGGCCGGTGGCGCGGGAGTTGCGGGACAAGGCATTCATGAAGATCATCTCCCTGGCGCCGGAGGTTCTGTAGATGCGGACGGGAGTGCACGTGCGACGCGGCGACACGGTCGAGGTCATCACCGGCAAATACCGGGGGAAGCGCGGGAAGGTCCTCCGCGTCATCCCCAAGGACGGCCGGATCATCGTCGAGGGGATCATGGTGGCGAAGCGCCACATGAAGCCCAACGACAAGATGCCCTCGGGCGGGATTGTGGAAAAGGAGATGCCGTTCGTCGCCGGCAAGGCGATGCTGGTGTGCACGCGGTGTGGACGCGCGGTTCGGTTTGGGCACCGCGTGATGGATGACGGGGCCAAGGTCCGCGTCTGCCGTCACTGCGGCGAGATCATCGACAAGGCCTAGGGAGCGGGAGATGGCACGGTTGCGTGAGCGGTACAAAACCGAGATGGTCGCCGATCTGCGGAAGCGGATGAACTACACCAACGTCATGCAGGTGCCGCGGGTGGAGAAGGTGGTCATCAACATGCGCGTCGCCGACGCGCTGCAGGATCAGCGCCACCTGGACAAGGCGGTGGAGGAGCTGACGCTGATCAGCGGCCAGCGGCCGGTGATCACCCGTGCCCGCCGGTCGATCGCCGCGTTCAAGCTGCGCGCCGGGAACCCCATCGGCTGCAAGGTCACCCTCCGCGGCGAGCGGATGTACGAGTTCCTCGACAAGCTGTTCAATATCAGCCTGCCCCGGATCAAGGACTTCAAGGGGCTCCCCACCCGGTCGTTCGACGGGCGGGGCGGGATGAACATCGGGATTCGCGAGCAGTTGATTTTTCCGGAGATCGAGTACGACAAGGTGGACAAGATACGCGGAATGGACATCTCAATCGTGACCACGGCGCGGACGGACGAGGAGGCCAGGACGCTGCTCCGGGCCCTCGGCCTGCCGGTCCGCGAGGGGGCGAGTTAGCATGCCGAAGAAGTCCCTGCTCCTCAAATGGCGGCGGCCGCCGAAGTTCAAGGTGCGCCAGTACAGCCGGTGCCGGTCCTGTGGCCGCCCCCGGGCGGTGTTCCGGAAGTTCGGGCTGTGCCGGATCTGCCTGCGCACCATGGCGCATCGCGGGGAGATCCCCGGTGTGGTGAAAGCGAGTTGGTGAGGTGACGCAGTGGGTGTGATCACAGATCCGATCGCGGACATGCTGACCCGGATTCGGAACGGGCTCGTGGCGCGGCATCCGCAGGTGATGGTCCCCACGTCGAGGATGAAGTTGGAGATCGCGAAGATCCTGAAGGCGGAGGGGTTCATCGCGGATTTCCAGCGGGACAAGGACCATCCCGAGATGCTCCGCATCCAGCTCCGGTACGGGGAGCGCAAAGAGGGCATCATCACCGGCCTGCGGCGGATCAGCCGGCCCGGCCTCCGCATCTACGCCCGGCGGGCGGAGCTGCCCCGGGTGCAGGGCGGGTTGGGGGTGGCCATCCTCTCCACCAGCCGCGGAGTGATGACCGACCGTGAGGCGCGCAAGGCCGGGGTGGGGGGAGAGATCCTATGCTTCATCTGGTGATCGGGCGGGTCGGAGACGGTCGGGGAGGGCGGGGCGATGTCGCGAGTCGGTAGGCTCCCCATCGGCATCCCCTCCGGCGTCGAGGTCAAGATCGCCGACGGCCGGGTGGGGGTGAAGGGCCCCAAGGGGAGCCTGGAACGGGTCGTGCACCCGGTGATCCAGGTCGCCCTCGAGGGGGGCCAGATCGTCGTGACACGGCGGAGCGACAACCGCTTCGACCGCGCGCTGCACGGGCTGACCCGGGCCCTGCTCGCCAACATGGTGACCGGCGTCACGAAGGGGTATCAGATCACGCTGGAGATCCAGGGCGTCGGCTATCGGGCCGTCAAGCAGGGGGCCAACCTGGCCCTGCAGGTGGGGTTCTCTCACCCGGTCGAGCTGAAGCCCCCGGCCGGGATCACCCTGGACGCTCCCGCGCCGAACCGGATCCTGGTCAGCGGGATCGACAAGGCGGCGGTCGGCCAGATGGCGGCGACGATCAGGGCGCTGCGGGAGCCGGACCCGTACAAGGGCAAAGGGATCCGATACGCCGGTGAGCGCGTGCGGCGCAAGCCCGGTAAGGCGGGCAAGGCGGCCGTCGGCGCCGCCAAGGCCTGAGAGGGTGGGGCATGATCAAGCACAAAGATCGTAACGCGTCCCGCCAGCGGCGGCACGTCCGGATTCGCCGCGGCGTCGCGGGCGGCCCGGACCGGCCGAGGCTCTCCGTCTTCCGGAGCTTGGCCCACATCTACGCGCAGGTGATCGACGACCGCAGCAAGAGCACCTTGGCGTCGGCGTCGTCGCTGGATCCCGAGATCCGCGCGGACGCGGCAAAGGTGAAGAAGGCGGAGGCGGGCAAGCTCGTCGGCCAGTTGATCGCGCGGCGGGCGAAGGCCAAGGGGATCCGGCAGGTCGTATTCGATCGCGGCGGCTACCAGTACCACGGCCGGGTCAAGGCGCTGGCCGATGGGGCTCGAGAAGGCGGGTTGGAGTTTTGAGCGCCCCGGGTCCCGCGCAGGTCGGCGGGCAGGGCGCAGATGGGATGACCGCGGTGAGCGTGGGGTAGGGGGAGCGGATGCCGAGAACCAAGGGGAAGCTCAAAGGCAAGGGTAAGGGGAAGGCCAAGGGGAAGCTGCGCAAGATCGAGGCGCCCCCGGCGCAGAAACCCGCCGGGCTGGAGTACCTGCACCGGCGCGTCAACGCGGACACCGTCAACCTCACCACGGAGCGCGCGATCTGGATCAACCGCGTCGCCAAGGTGACCAAGGGGGCGAAGCGGTTCAACTTCAGCGCCCTCGTCGTGGTCGGCGACGAGCACGGGCATGTGGGGATCGGCCTCGGCAAGGCGGGGGAAGTCCCCGACGCGATCCGTAAGGGGACGGAGGACGCCAAGAAGAATCTGATGGGGGTCTCGCTCAACGGCACCACGGTGCACCACCAGATCGTATCCGCGTTCGGCGCGGCCCGGGTGCTGCTGCGCCCCGCCGCGCGGGGAACCGGCGTCATCGCTGGGGGGCCGGTCCGGGCGGTGCTCGAGGCCGCCGGCGTCCGCGACATCCTCACCAAGTCGCTCGGCAGCAGCAATCCCATCAACCAGGCGCGCGCGACCCTGAAGGGGATGCTGGACATCCGGGATCCGCGCGACGTGGCGAAGCAGCGGCACAAGACCGTTGAGGAACTCATCGGCCGGAGGGCGGCCCAGTGGCAGAGCGCGTGAAGTCGGCCGCCCCAAAGCAGGTGAAGCTGACCCTCCGGCGGAGCCTCATCGGGCGCCCGCCGGGTCAGCGGCGGATCGCCGAGTCGCTGGGCCTCCGGCGGGTGGGGGCCACACGCGTGCATCCGCTCACCGCGTCGGTCGCCGGGGCGGTCAGGATGGTCGGGCACCTGGTCTCGATTGAAGAGGTGACGCATGGCAAAACTGGGTGACCTGCGGCCGGCCCGCGGCGCCCGCCGGTCCTCGCGTCGGCTGGGGCGGGGGGGATCGTCTGGGCGGGGCAACACCGCCGGTCGAGGCAGCAAAGGGCAGAAGGCACGGTCGGGCGGGCAGACCCGGCCCGGGTTCGAGGGCGGCCAGCTCCCGCTCGTGAAGCGGGTCCCCTACCGGCGGGGCGTTCGCGGGGCGGGGAGCGACATGGTGGGCGGCGGGCCGCGCCCCCGGATGGGGATCGTGAACGTCGGCCGGCTTGGGGTGTTCCCGGCCGGCAGCGAGGTCACCCCGGACCGGCTGCGGGAAGCGGAGCTGGTGCACGAGCGCCGGGTGAAGATCCTCGGGACGGGGGAACTTCCGCACGCCCTGGTCGTCAAGGCGCACGCGTTCAGCAAGGGCGCCCGGGCCCGGATCGAGGCCGCCGGCGGCACGGTGGAGGTGCTGGCATGATCCCCGGGTTGGCCAACATCCTCCGCATCCCGGACCTCCGCCGGAAGTTCTTGTTTACGATCGGTATGCTGGCGATTTTCCGCCTGGGCTCGCACATTCCGGTCCCCGGGGTCGACGTCGCACGGCTGCAGAGCCTCTTCAACCAACAGGGGAACGTCTTCGGGTTCATCGATCTGTTCGTCGGCGGCGCGCTGTCGCGGTTCGCCCTGTTCGCGCTGGGAGTGTTCCCGTACATCACGGCGTCGATCATCTTCAGCCTGCTCGAGGTCGTCTTTCCCCGCCTGAAGGAGATCCACCGCGAGGAGGGCGAGGCGGGCCGGCGCAGGATCGGCCAGTACACCCTCTACCTCTCGGTGGTCCTCGCCGTGATCCAGGGCGTCGGCCAGACGATCCTGATCCGGAACCTCGGCGCGCTGCCGGATTCCCGGCCGATCGTCTTCGGCGAGATCGTGGCCACCCTGGTGGCGGGGACGATGGTGCTGACGTGGATGGGCTCGATCATGACCGAGTACGGGATCGGCAACGGGGTGTCCCTGATCATCTTCGGCGGGATCGTTTCCCGGCTGCCCAATCAGCTCTCCCAGACGATCGGCCTGGTCAAGGTGGGCGAGGCGTCGATGTTCCGCGCGATCGCCGACGTGGCGGTGATCATCCTCAGCATCGTCCTGGTGATCATCGTCACCCAGGCCGTGCGCAAGGTGCCGATCCAGTACGCCAAGCGCATCGTGGGACGCCGGATGGTCGGCGGGCAGACCACCCACCTGCCGATCCGGATCGCCTCGGCGGGGGTGATTCCGATCATCTTCGCCATCTCCGTCCTGCAGTTCCCGCAGACGATCGCGCAGTTCTCGGCGATCCCGTGGCTGCAGCGGATCGGCACCGCGCTGAGCATCAACAACCCGCTGGGGGCGGGGGCCTACTTCGTCCTGATCATCGTCTTCACGTACTTCTACACCGCGGTGAGCTTCGACCCGGAGGACGTCTCCGATAACATCAAGAAATATGGCGGCTTCATCCCCGGGATTCGCCCCGGCCGGCCGACCACCGACTACCTGATGCGCATCCTGGAGCGGCTCACCCTCGTCGGCGCGCTGTTCTTGGCGGTGATCGCCGTCGGGCCGATTCTGCTGGGTCGGTTCACCGGCCAGCTGACGCTGTACCTCACCGGGACCTCGCTGCTGATCGTGGTGGGGGTGGCGCTGGAGACGATGAAGCAGATCGAGGCGTACGTCCTGATGCGCCACTACGAAGGCTTCATGAAGTGACGGGCGCCGCATGAACCTCGTGTTTATGGGACCGCCCGGTGCCGGGAAGGGAACCCAAGCCGCGCTGTTCCACGATCGCTACGGGCTGCCGCACGTGTCCACCGGGGACATGTTCCGAGCGGCGGTCCGCGACCAGACGGAGGTCGGCCAGCGGGCCCGGGAGTACATGCAGCGCGGGGACCTGGTCCCCGACGACACCGTCGATGAGATCGTCCGGATCCGCCTCAACGAGTCGGACTGCAGCGGTGGGTTCATCCTCGACGGCTACCCCCGCACGCTGCCCCAGGCCGAGTCCTTGGACGCGCTCCTCGCCGAGCGGCACGAGAGCCTCGACGCGGTGGTCTCGTTCGAGATCCGGGACGAGGTGCTGCTCCGGCGGCTGACCGGGCGGCGGGTGTGCCCGCGCTGCGGGTCGATCTACCACGTGGACCACAAGCCCCCCCGGGACCCCGGGCATTGCGATCTCGACGGCGCCGCGCTCGTCCAGCGCAAGGACGACGCCCCGGATACGGTGCTGCACCGCATCCAGGTCTTCCGCCAGTGGACGGCTCCGCTCGTCGACTACTACCGAAATCGCGGGTTGTTCCTTGCCGTGGACGCCGAGCGGCCGGTGGGGACCGTGCACGAGGAGATCCTCGAATTCGCCAAGACGCGGGCGGGGCGGGTATGATCGTGCTCAAGTCCAAGACCGATCTGGTCGCGATGCGCCGCGCCGGGGAAGCGGCGGCCCAGGCGCTGCAGGCCGTCATCGGCGCGGTGCGCCCGGGCGTCACCACCGCGGAGCTGGACCGGATCGCCGAGGCCCGGATCCGGCGGCTGGGCGGGGTGCCTTCGTTCCTCGGCTATCGCGGGTTCCCGGCGAGCATCTGCGCGTCGGTGAACGACGAGGTCGTCCACGGCATCCCCGGGCCGCGGACGCTCCACGACGGTGAGGTGGTCAGCCTGGACCTCGGGGTGGTGATGGACGGATTCCACGGGGACCTCGCCCTGACGGTGGCCGTGGGGGAAACGTCCGAGGCGGTGGCGCGCCTGCTCCGGGTCACGGCGGAGTCCCTGCGGGCGGGCATCCGCGCGATTCGGCCGGACGGCCACCTCGGCGACGTGAGCGCGGCGATCCAGGAGTACGTCGAGCGGCACGGCTACACGGTGGTGCGGGAGTTTGCCGGCCACGGGATCGGCCGCAAGCTGCACGAGGAGCCCCAGGTGCCCAACTACGGCCGCCCCGGGAGCGGCGTCGTCCTGCGCCCGGGGATGACGCTCGCCATCGAGCCGATGGTCAACATGGGCACCGCCGAGGTCGTCATGGACCCGGACGGCTGGACGGTCCGGACGCGGGACCACAAGCCGTCCGCGCACTTCGAGCACACGGTCGCGGTGGGGGAGGACGGCCCCAGCATCCTCACTGGACTTCCTGTCGGCGGACCGGTATAATGAATCTTTGCTTGGTTGAGAAGGATTCCTCCGCGGGTCTTCTGGGGCGCCTCGCCACGTCGCGCTCGGGTCGTGATGCGGGCGTCGTCTACCTGGTGGTCGGGGCCGCGGGCCCGGGCCTCGTCCTTGTTGCCGACGGCCGGACGCGGTCGGTGTCCCGCCCCAAGCGGAAGAACACGAAACACCTGGAGCTGGGGGGAACCGCCCCCGCCGCCTTGGCCTCGAAGCTCGCCGCCGGGGAGGCGGTGACGGACGAGGAGATCCGGGCGGCACTTCCCGAGCGGGCGGTCGCGGGGTAGCCGATGGCGAAGAAGGACGTGATCGAGGTCGAGGGGACCGTGGTCGAGGTCCTCCCCAACGCGATGTTTCGAGTAGAGCTGTCGTCGGGGCACAAGGTCCTGGCGCATATTTCCGGCAAGATGCGGATTCACTTCATCCGGATCCTGCCCGGCGATCGGGTGAAGGTGGAACTCTCGCCCTACGACCCGACCCGAGGCCGGATCACCTACCGGTTCCGGTAGGGGGCGGCGGCGACAGCGGAGAGGGTGGTGGCACGGTGAAGGTGCGGGCATCGGTCAAGCGGATGTGCGAGAAGTGCAAGATCGTCAAGCGGGGCAACCGCGTGCTGGTGATCTGCGACAACCCCAAGCACAAGCAGAAGCAGGGGTAGTCGGCGCGGAGGCATCGCGGCTGAGGAGGCACGCATGGCACGCATCGCTGGGGTAGATCTTCCGAGGGAGAAGCGGGTCCAGGTTGCCCTGAGCTACATCTACGGCATCGGGCGGAGCCGGGCGAACGAGATCCTCCAGATCACCGGCGTCAACCCCGACACCCGGGTGCGGAGCCTCACCGATGAGGAGGTCACCCGCCTGCGCGAGGTGATCGACCGGAACTACAAGGTGGAGGGCGACCTGCGCCGGGATGTGGCGATGGACATCCGGCGGCTCGTGGAGATCGGCTCGTACCGGGGCCAGCGGCACCGCAAGGGGCTCCCGGTGCGGGGGCAGCGCACCCGCACCAACGCTCGGACCCGCAAGGGGCCGCGCAAGACCGTCGGCCGGGCCAAGCCGAAGGCGGCGACCGCGGCTCCGGCGGCGGCATCGTAGCACGGCGCCAGACGGCTCGAAGGGACGCGAAGACGACGTAGGAGGCGATGATGGCAAAGGGGCCTCGCGGCAAGCGGCGGGAGAAGAAGAACGTTCCGGCGGGCATCGCGCACATCCAATCCACGTTCAATAATACGGTCGTGACGATCAGCGACCTCCAGGGCAACGTCCTGGCCTGGGCGAGCTCGGGGACCTCGGGGTTCAAGGGATCCCGCAAGGGCACCCCGTTCGCCGCGGGCCTCGCCGCGGAGAACGCGGCGCGCAAGGCGATGGAGCAGGGGGTCCGCCAGGTCGAGGTCTTCGTAAAAGGGCCGGGCGCGGGGCGAGAGGCGGCGATCCGTTCGCTCCAGGCGGCCGGGCTGGAAGTCAACTTGATCAAGGATGTCACGCCCATCCCGCACGATGGGTGCCGGCCGCCCAAGCGGCGCCGGGTGTAAAAGGAGGGCGTATGGGTCGGTATCACGGTCCCGTCTGTCGGCTGTGCCGCCGGGAGGGCATGAAGCTCTACCTGAAAGGCGAGAAGTGCTACACCGACAAGTGTCCGGTGGCGAAAGACACCACCCCCCCGGGGATGCACGGGCCGAGCCGGCGGAAGCCGTCGGACTTTGCGGTGCGCCTCAGGGAGAAACAGCGGCTGCGCCGGTTCTACGGGGTGTTTGAAGCCCGGTTCAAGCGGTACTTCGAGTCCGCCGCCAAGGCCAAGGGCGTCACAGGCACCCGGCTCCTGCAGCTGCTGGAGACCCGGCTCGACAATCTGGTCTACCGCCTGGGGCTGGGCGCCAGCCGCAAGGAGGCGCGCCAGCTGGTGGCCCACGGGCACATCGTGGTGAACGGCCGCCGGATGACCATCCCGGCCTACCAGGTGCGGCCGGGGGCGGTGATCGCGGTCGCGCCGGGAAGCCGGGAGATGCCTCGGTTCAAGGCTATCGTCGGCACGCCGCCCGTGCATGGGATGCCGGGATGGCTGGAGTGGAGTCCCGACCGGTTGGAAGGGCGGGTCCTGACGCTTCCGGCCCGGGAGGACATCGACGTCCCGGTTCAGGAGCAGTTGATCGTGGAGTACTACTCGAGATAAAGGTCGAGGGAGAGACGAATGATTGAGCGGGAGACGGTCGTGCCGGCACCGGTGGTGCGCGTTCCAAACAGGGGGTTGGCGGACGTGTGGGAGACCACAAAGCCCAAGATCGAGTACGCGGAGCTCTCCGATACCTACGGGAAGTTCGTCGTCGAACCCCTCGATCGAGGGTTTGGCGTCACGCTGGGGAACGCGCTCCGGCGCGTGCTCCTCTCCTCCATCGTGGGGGCGGCGGTCACCTCGGTGAAGATCGAGAACGTCCTGCACGAGTTCTCGACGATCCCGGGGGTGGTGGAGGACGTGACGCAGGTGATCCTGAACCTCAAGGAGCTCTCGCTGAAGCTCCACAGCGACAAGCCTAAGCTGCTGCGGCTCGACGTCCGCGGGAAAAAGGACGTCCTGGCGGGCGATCTCCAGCCCGACGCCGAGGTGGAGATCCTGAACCCCGACCTGCACATCGCGACGCTGGACGGGAAGACCGCCCACCTGGCGATGGAGCTCGTCGTGGAGCGCGGGAAGGGCTACGTCCCGGCGGAGCGCCATCGCAAGAGCGAGCACGTCATCGGCGTGATCCCCGTGGACTCGATCTTCTCGCCGATCCAGAGAGTCAACTACGTGATCGAGGACACCCGGGTCGGACACGCCACCGATTACGACCGGCTGGTGCTCGAGGTGTGGACCGACGGTAGCATCCGCCCGGAGGAATCGCTGCAGGAGTCCGCTCGCCTGCTGATCGAGGACTTCCGGCTGTTCGTGGGCACCGCGGTCGGCCCCGATGTGGTGGTGGGCCCGGCGGCCGATGAGTCGAGCAAGATCGCCGGCATGCCGATCGAAGAACTCGACCTCTCCGTCCGGCCGTACAACTGCCTGAAGCGCGCGGGGATCAACACCCTCGGCGATCTGCTGCAGAAGACCGAAGAGGAAGTGGTCAACGTCAAGAACTTCGGGCGCAAGTCGCTCGACGAGGTCAAAGAGAAGCTCGCCGCGCTCGGCCTCGAGCTGCGCCGGAGGGGGGCCTGATGGCGCTGGGGCAGAAGGGGCGGCGGCTGGGCCGCGACACCGGCGCGCGGCTGGCCCTGTTTCGGGGCCTGGTTTCGGCGCTGATCGTCGAGGAGCGGATCGCGACGACGGCCTCGAAGGCCAAAGAGGCCAAGAAGGTCGCGGACCGGCTGATCGATCTCGCGCTGCGCAACGACCTCCACGCCCGCCGGCAGGTCGCCAAGCTCGTGCCCGACCGCGCCGTCGCCAAGCGGCTCTTCGCCACGATCGTCCCCCGGTATCAGAAGGGACGCGGAGGATACACCCGGATCATCCGAACGGGGCTGCGGCGCGGCGATGCGGCGCCAATGGCCCTGCTCGAGCTCGTGAAGTAACCGCGGCCGCCGGGGCCTCGCTCCCGGCGTCCTGAGGCTGTTCATGGTCCCCCCTCTGATCACGGTTCGGGACCTCCACCACACCTACCGCGCCGGCACGGACGCGGCCACCCCCGCGCTCGCGGGGATCGACCTCGACCTCCGGCCGGGAGAATGCCTCGCCGTCATCGGCGGCAACGGCTCCGGCAAAAGCACCCTGGCCAAGCATCTGAACGCCCTGCTGCTCCCGACCGCGGGGGAGGTGCGCGTCGATGGCATCGACACGCGCGCCCCCGACGCCGTGTGGGAGGTCCGCCGGCGGGTGGGGATGGTGTTCGAACACCCGGACAACCAGATCGTCGCCGCCGTGGTCGAAGAGGACGTCGCGTTCGGGTGTGAAAACCTCGGCCTTCCCCCCGCCGACATCCGCGCCCGGGTCGATCAGGCCCTCCGGACCGTCGGGCTCGAGGCCCTGCGCCGCCATCCGCCCCACCTGCTCTCCGGAGGTCAGAAACAGCGGGTGGCGATCGCGGGGATCCTGGCGATGCACCCCCGCTGCCTCGTGCTGGACGAGGCCACCTCGATGCTGGACCCTCAGGGGCAGCGGGAGGTGATGGGGACCGCTCTCCGGTTGTGCCGGGAGGACGGGCTGGCGCTCGTCCTCATCACTCATGCCATGGAAGAGGCCGTCTGCGCGGACCGGGTCCTGGTGCTGGCGGAGGGGCGGTGCGCGCTCCAGGGCACCCCGGCGGAGGTCTTCGCCAGGACGGCCGAGCTCGCCCGTCTGCGGATCGAGCCGCCCGAGATGGCCTCGCTCGGCCGGGCGCTGGCCGCGGAGGGGGTCGCGGTGCCCGCTAGCGTCCTGACGATCGACCAGCTCGTCGAGGCCCTCGCGCCCCGTCCGTGATCCGCTGCGAGCGTCTCACCCACGTGTACGGCCGAGGGACCCCGCTCGAGGCCCGGGCCATCACCGATGTGTCGCTGAGCATTGAGGCCGGCGAGTTCGTCGGGGTGATCGGGGCCACCGGATCGGGGAAGTCCACGCTCGTCCAGCATATGAACGGGCTGCTCCGACCGACCAGCGGGTGCGTGTACCTGGACGGCGTCGACATCCACGCCCGCGGCGTCGACCGGCGGCGGGTCCGCCAGCAGATCGGCCTGCTGTTCCAGTATCCCGAACAACAGCTGTTCGACGAGACGGTGGCCGCGGATGTGGCGTTCGGCCCCAGAAACCTGGGGCTCGGCGAGGAGGAGGTGGGGATCAGAGTTCGGCGGGCGCTTGAGCTGGTGGGGTTGCCCCCCGAGCGGTTCGGCGCTCGATCCCCGTTCGAGCTCAGCGGGGGCGAGATGCGGCGGGCGGCTCTGGCCGGGGTCCTGGCGATGGATCCGCGGATGCTGATTCTCGACGAGCCCACGGCGGGGCTGGATCCGCTGGGCCGGCGCGAGATCCTTGGGCACATCACCCGACTGCACCGCGAGCGCGGGCTGGCGATCGTGCTCATCACCCACAGCATGGACGCGGTGGCGCGGCTCTGCGGCCGGGCGTTCGTCCTCGACCGGGGGGCCCTCGTCGCCTCGGGGACTCCCCGCGAGCTCTTTGCCGACCCGGCCAAGCTGGAGGCGCTCGGGCTGGGCGTGCCGCAGGTCACGCAGCTGGCGCGCCGGCTTCGCGAGCGCGGGCTGCCGATCCCAGGTGACGTGCTCACCACCAACGAAGCGCAGCGCGCCATCCTCAACGCGCTGTCGGTGCGGGGCCGTGGAGCTCTTTAGGGGGCTCGTCTTGGGTCAATACGTCCCGGTGGACTCCATCGTCCACCGGCTCGACCCTCGGACCAAGATCCTCGCGACGCTCGGGCTGCTCGGTGTGATCTTCGCCATCCGCGGGTTCGGCAGCCTGGCCGTGTTGACCGCGGCGCTGGCCGTGGTCACCCTCCTGGGGCGGGTCCCGCCGGGCTACGTCCTCCGAGGCGTCCGCCCGCTGTTCTGGCTCCTGGCCTTCGCGTTCGTCCTGCAGGTGTTCTTCGGGGAGCCGGGGGGCCACCCCGTCGTTCACTGGGGCCCGGTTGTCGTGACCCGTGAAAACCTGGTCCAGGCGGCGTTCTACGGATGGCGGCTGCTGCTCTTGGTCTTTTCGACAACCCTGATGACGCTGACGACCTCACCGGTCGAGTTCACCGACGGCCTGGAGCGGCTCCTGCGGCCCTTCCAGCGCATCGGGGTGCCCGCCCACGATCTGGCGATGATGATGACCATCGCCCTGCGGTTCATCCCGACACTGCTCGAGGAGGCGGAGAAGATCATGAAGGCGCAGATGGCGCGCGGGGCAGAGTTCACCCGGGGCAGCCTCGCGCACCGCATTCGGGCGCTGATCCCCCTCCTGGTGCCTCTGTTCGTCAGTGCCTTCCGCCGGGCGGACGCGCTGGCCCTGGCGATGGAGGCCAGGTGCTATCGGGGGGGTGAGCACCGGACGAGGATGCGGGAACTGCGTCTCGGGGCGCGGGACTACCTGGCGTTCGCGCTGGTCGCCGCGGCAGGCATCCTCATCCTCCTGCCCTCATCGGTCTGGCGGAGGCTCCCGTGATGGATCGCACCGGTCCGCAGGGGGCCGCCCCGGTCCGTTAGCGATGCGCACCCTCCGCTTGGTACTGGAGTACGACGGAACGGGATACTGCGGCTGGCAGCGGCAGCGGGGGACCGCCGCGGCGGGAGCGCCTTCCGTGCAGGCCACGGTGGAGGCCGCGGTTCTGGCCCTCACCGGCGAGGCCGCCCCCGTCGTCGCCGCCGGGCGGACCGACGCCGGCGTCCACGCCCTCGGGCAGGTTGCGCATTGGACGACGACCACCCGGATCGAGGCCGGCCGGCTTCCGGCCGCCCTCAACGCGTACCTGCCCCCCGACATCCGGGTCCTCTCGGCCGCGGAAGCGCCCCAGGGATTCCACGCCAGGCACGATGCCGTCGCCCGTACCTACCGTTACGAGATCTTGAACCGGCCGTCGCCGTCCGCGCTCCTCCGCCACCGCGCCTACCACGTTCCGGCACCGCTCGACGTGGAGGCCTTACGGCGGGCGGTTGTCCCGCTGTTGGGCCGCCACGACTTCGCCGCCTACCGGGGTGCCGGCAGCCCCACCCGAACGACGGTGTGCACCGTGACGGTCGCGGATTGGCGCCGGCTGGGATCCCGGGTGCGCCTCACGATGACGGCCGACCGGTTCCTCCGACACATGGTGCGGATGATCGTCGGGACGCTGCTTCGGGTGGGGATCGGCCGCTTGCCCGAGGGTGCTCCAAGGGACTACCTGAGCGACCGAGACAATCGGCGGACGGGGCCCACCGCGCCGCCGCAGGGGCTGTACCTGGTTCGGGTCGACTATCGGGCAGTGGCGGAGACGGAGCCGTGAGCGACCGCGCAGGCTCCCGGCGACCGGGAATCACACTCGGCCGGGTTCGGCTCTAGCGCCGGATCACCGCTTCATCGCGGGCCAGGCACGCGATGATCGGCGAACGACCGTAGTTACACACTTCGACGACCGCCACCAGGCGGTCGCCTTTCCCGCTGAGGGGCCTCCAATGCCACTCGATCAACTCCTTGTGGATCCCATTGGTGCGGACGCAAAACCTTGACTGATCCTCAGGCGTAAGGATCGTGCCCGGCCGCAATTGCCCCCGGCTTCTGCCGTTGATCCTGATGGAATCGACAGCTGCGATCCCGCTGGGGGTGGCACTCTTTGTGTAGCTGATCCTGAGGCTCCCGCGCTTCCTCGTGGGCATCCTTCCACGCTCCTGTCATGTGCGTCGCCGGCTCCTCCCTCGGGCGATTATCTGGAGAGGCATCACCCGCCGGCCTGAGGTGTACGGAACCTGTACCAGCCCGCATGGCGAAGTCCTGCCGAACACACTGCTCGCCGGCCTTGTTCTCGATGCTCCCGCGACGGATTTGTTCGAGTTCCCTGCGAGCGGTACGGCCGCGAAATTGTGTTCGTCTATCGTTTATGCCGTCCTTGGGGCGCGCCCCGGGCCCTCCTCGGTCGGGAAGATAGAAGATCATAGGTTCGAGGGTCCGGTCAGAACGCCAGTCGTGTCATCCGCGGAGGAGTTCTGGGGCATTCTTCAGAGGGAAAGGGGGCGGGAAGGATGAGGTTCCTGATCTTCGTGGTCATTGTAGTTGCGGTGTTCTATACCCGGCTTGGCGCACCCGTGGTGCACTACCTGAACGACGCCGCGCAGGCGATCACTCGTTCATTTGCCCCTTAGGGCTGCCCTGCACTTGGTGGGCGAAACCAGGCGGCAACGGCGATTGCATGCCCAGATGGCCTCCAGCATCCCCGGAGCGCTTCGGTAGGACCCCTTCAAAAAGTGAACAGCGACCGCGGATATTCCCGGAACCGGGGGCGCGTCGTCGCGGGAGTATATCACTCAAGCCCGGGCAGTGTGCCTGTGTTTCCGCGACGCGGCTTGCCCCGCGTCGCTGATGTTTATGTTCGGGTACGAGCCGGGTAAATGCGTCGTGGCGGCAGGGCCGTGACGTCAACCGTGCCTAACTCTGCGCACCTGCCTCGTCGTGCCGAGAGAGGATCAGCGGGGGCGACTGTGGAGTCGTCCGAGGGTCGCGGCGCTGATGGGTCATTCCCATCCCTGCCGCCTGGTTGCGGTGATCCAACGACACACCGGCCCAAACCCAGATGTCGTTCTTGGTGGCCATCTCCCCCGTCATTGGGGTCGGGAAGAGGGGGGTGGATCATCGACAGTATCGGGTGGCATCCCACGTCTCTTGACTCGCCGCGGCGATGATGCCCGCGGGTGTGACGTTGATCCATCTCATTTTGCAAGTGGCGAGTATCGCCCTCTTTCCCGCCCTCGCCCTGTGGGCAACCCGGACCGGGGGCCCCATCCGCCTGTGGCGGATCACCGGGCTCAGCGTCGGCCTGATCCTGGTCTTCGGCGCGGCCGCCGCCAGCGCAGCGGCGGGGAACGCCCTCGCCGCTACCTATGGATACGGATACACGGCGCCGCGCGCGATGCTTCTCTACGCGTTGACCCTCGGCCTGCCGATCGTGTCCTCCGGCCTCGTCGTGTGCGCGCTGACGGGGTGCGCTCGCTCCCGACTCGGGCTTTACGCGGCCGGGGTGATCTGCGCGGTAGTGACGTGGGTGATCGGGGTCATGGTCGCCGCCAGGCTGTTCGCCGCCATCGCCTGACTCATCCGCGGCGCCCCCCGCCGGCACCGGGGGGTCGCCCCTTCGGGTGGTTACCGGATCATGCGCGGGAGGAGCGGGCGCGAAGCCCGCTCCTCCCCATCACCACACGCCCGTCACCCGCGATGTCGGTTCGGTTTTAGCGGTTGCTGTTTCCAGCATCCCGATTGCACCACCGCTGGTAGATGTTTTCGCAGCGCTGGGACGGGCCATACCGGTATGCGGGACCCCCGCGCGGTCCACCATAGGGTTGATAGGATGGCGATCGATCGTTCCGATAGTAGCCATTACCGGGATCGCCGTAGAACCGATCGCCCTGACGGTATCCGCCCCGGTAGGGATAGCGGTAGACCCGGCCGTCGTGCCCGCGGACCAGCAGGTAGACGAGCCCGGCGACGACAATGGTCCCCAAGACGATGCCCGCCAACGACGGACCGGCGTACGCGGTGGGGGCGGGGTAGGCCGGAGCAGGAGCGGCCGCGACGTAGACATCGACTCGCTCCGCCAGCCACTGGCTCCCGTTGGGGATGATCGAGACGGTCGCGCTGCTGCCGGCGTACTGCTGGAGCGCGCAGAAGTTCACCGGCGTGGAGTTCACGAACGCCGTGGTATAGGGACCCGAGGGAAACACGTGCGTCCCGTCGGGGGCATTCAACACCAGGGCGTTGGTCTGGCAATCCACCGCCTGTATCGTTCCCTGGACTGTGGTGACGCCCTGCGCCCGGCCGATGCCGGACAGCGTCAGGGTCGTCATGAGCATGCCGAGCGTTACTGCCACGAATTTTCTCATCTTGCGCCTCCCTCGTTTCCCCGATGCCGTCTCGATGGAGCCGTCCCCTCCTTGGAGCGGCTCCTTCCCCCCTACAGCCGCGACGGGGGGTCGTGAACACTCGTGTGTTTATAGAGTACCGGAGAGTTTTGAAAGGGCGTTGACGGTCTCTCGAAGAAGTGGTGAATGTCTTGTGAAGGCGAACCGAGACTTGGAGGGGAGCGTCTTCACAATTTGGGCGCGGTCGGTGTGATGCGCGAACGCGGTGGGTGGCTTCCTTCAGCGAATGATCACACCGCCATCCAGTCGATTCCCCGCGACGCCGGGCGTTGAGCGGTTGAAGGGGGCCTTCAATCGCGTTTCGGGGTTCCGGCTTGGCGCGCCGCCTCCTCCTGACACGGGGCATTCGTATACCCGGAGCGGAAGGCGCTCATCGTGCGCTGGTCGGGATCGTACGAATGGCGCCACACGCAGCCGATATCCCTCCCCAGGAGGTGCAGCGAGACCGAGGTGACCTCCGATGTGGTCTTCACGCTGTGGATGTCGTTTTCCGGGGGCAACAGTTCGTAGAAGTCCCCCACGCGCAATTGGTTGATCTTTGCGAGTTCCAGCTCGCAGTGCTCCGCGCCGGCGCTCCGGAGCTGCCGGTACACCCGCTCTTCCTGTTCCCCTTCGTACAGCCCGACCAGTCCCCACGCCAGGTGATCGTGGACCGGCGTCACCGCCCCCGGAACGACCACCAGGCTGGAGAGGGAGAGGGCGCGGTCAGCCGAGCGGTAGATCAGCCATGTCCCGATTCCCCCGCCCATTCCGCTCCGCTCCGCGGGGCGCCGATATTGCAGCGGGAGCCACTCGCGGTCGGCCAGCAGACGGGCGAACGGGCCCCGAATCTTTGCGAGCGCCTCAGCGGGTGATCCGGAACGGTGGATGACCTCCCCGACTTCTCGGATAAACGCGCGAAGGTCAGCACTCTCAACGAAAAATTCCTCGAGGTCGGGCTCCTTCGTCGTCGCCATGTCGCCGCTCCTTTCTGAGGGTTCGTCACGGCGCGCTGCCGTTCTGCGCTGGATCGTTTCCCCCTCCCCCCGCGCGCCACCTTCCGGGGCGACCCTCCTCCGGTTCCGGCCCCGCGCGGACCTGCGTTTCCGATACAATACCAGCGGATCCTCATGTGGGCTCACCTCGTCACGCGTACGCTCGCCCGCCTGGGCTTGGACCAGCGCGGAGATGCACCCTTCCCGCGTCGACCGGCGCCGATGCTCCTCCAGACGGTCCCCGCCGTATTCTCGTCTCCGGAGTGGTCCTACGAGCCGAAGTGGGACGGGTTCCGGGTCCTCGCGGCCGTCAAGGATGGCTCGGTCCGGCTCCTCTCGCGCAACGGGCACTCCCTGACGACCCTCTTCGCACCGGTCGCCGATGCGCTGCGCGGTTTCCCGACCTCGGTCCTGCTGGACGGAGAGGTCATCGCCATCACGGACACGGGCCGGCCGGACTTCGAGGCGCTCCAGCGGCGGCTCCGGGCGCGGGAGGGGAGCGCCCTCGGTCACCTGTGCTACATGGTGTTTGATTGCCTGTACGTGAACGGGCACGCATTGCACAACCGTCCATTCGAGGAGCGAGGGAGGATTCTGGCGGAGTTGCTGCGGGTCGGTCAGTCCGACGCCGTGAGGCTCACCGAAGGGTTCCCCGCCGCGCAGGGCGCCAGGCTGATGAAGGCCTGCGCCTCGATGGGGTTGGAAGGCGTCGTGATGAAGCGGAAGGGGAGCGTCTACCGGCCCGGCTACCGCAGCCCCGACTGGCTCAAGGTCCCGATCCGGCGCCGCGAGGAATTTGTGGTCGGGGGGTACCTGGCCAGCGGCCCCGCCCGCCTCAGCACGCTGATCGTCGGACAATACGACCGCCGAGGGAAGCTCGCGTACGCCGGGATGGTGGGGACGGGCCTGTCGCACGAGATGCGCCTGGCCATCCTGCACGACCTCCAGGGGACCCACCGAAAGACCTGTCCCTTCGCTCCCCCTCCGGTGTTGCGCGATCATTTCGGAGAACTCCGCACGGACCTCCCGCCGCACTGGGTGCGGCCGAGCCTTGTGGTCGACGTCGAATACCGGCAGCGGCGGAAGGATGGGTTGCGTCACGCCGCGCTGAAGGGGATCAGGCCCGAAAAGAAGCCGGGCCAAATCCGACGCTCGGCCCTGGGCGATCGTGGGTTGTTCTGACCGCCTCCGCCGGCACAGGAGAGGGGAGAGACATCTGACCGCCCAGCAACACGCAGCACTGGGCGCGGGAGGGGGCGTTCGAGTGGCACGGAAACGATTCGGGCCGGGAGCCAATGGCCGTGCGAACATCGCGCCGCCACTGGGGCCTGAACGAGGATTCGCCCGATGACCGGGAGTGAGCATCGGCTCGGTGACGGCTATCTCGAGGATTTTCAGGTCGGGCAGCAGTTCGGTTCCGGGACCTATGCCGTGACCGCAGAGGCGATCATGACATTCGCCCGAATGTTCGACCCGCAGCCGTTTCACCTCAATGCGGAAACCGCAAAGACCACGGTGTTTCGGGGTTTGGCCGCCAGCGGCTGGCACACGGCGGCGATGACGATGCGGCTCATCGTCGACAGCGAATTCAAACCCGCTGGCGGCATCCTGGGGGTGGGGGTGGACGAACTGCGGTGGCTCAAGCCCGTCCGTCCCGACGATCTCCTTCGCGTGGAAAGCGAGGTGCTTGAAACGCGGCCTTCCACTTCCCGGCCCGATCGCGGCGTCCTCAAGACCCGCCACACCACCTATAACCAGAAGGGAGAGGCCGTCCAGGTCATGGTGTCCGTCCTGCTTGTGCCGAGGCGGCCCGTTGGGCCGGCCTGAAGCGCGATTCCGGGTGGACGCGGGCCTCCGTGCTCCCCCACTTGCGCATGGTCCGCTCATCATCGATCCCCCAGCCGGAGGCCGCATGACCGTGCGCCTCACGTGGGCGATCAGGTGGCATTGGGCTGCGCTGCCTAGGGTAGGGTAGACACGATCGCTGCGACGTCCGTGCGATCGACCAAGGCTGCCGCATAGATGGTGCACCGGTTTGTCCCGCCGTCATCGGTAGATTGTTAATTGTTGACAATCATACGATTCTGTGATGCGATAGGGTTGAGGCCTCGAGCCGTGCTGCAAGATTTTGGCCGAGCGGTGGTGGTTTCCATGGATGGAAGCCGTCCTTCCCCTGCCCTTAAATTGTCGCGGCACTCGCTCGCTGATGGAGTCCGCGAGTCCTTGGTCCAGGCCGTCCTCGACGGGCAATTCGCCCCCGGCGACCGGGTGATTGAGGCAAACATCGCCCGGGACCTCGATGTGAGCCGCGGTCCGATCAGGGAAGCGTTTCATGAACTCGCCGAACTGGGTCTCCTGGTCCTCACTCCCCACCGAGGAGCCCGCGTGACGGCACTCACGCCGCAGGACGCCTACGAAATCTACAGCCTGATGGTGATCACCGAACGATTGGCGTTTCGGCTGGTGACCCGCCGAATGTCCGAAGCGTTACTGGCAGCTCTTCGAGATGCCCTGCGGGCGATGCGGACGGCAGCGGAGCAGGGTGATATCCTTGGCGTCGCTCGCGCTGATCTGCAATTCACCGATACACTCTTCCAGCATACGGCCCATCGCCGCCTGCAACGCTTCTGGCAGGGTTTGAAGTTTCAAAGCTACCTCCTGGTCAGGGATTACGCGAGCCGTGTCTATCCTTCGCTCCCCGCCGTCGTGGCGCATCACACGAGAATCGTGCACCTGTTGGAGCATGCCCGGTGGGATCAACTGCTCGCCTATCTGGAGGAGAACGGCGAACGCATCGAAGCGCGGTTGCTGGAATCCTCGGATGTCGTCGGCGCCCCTACGGGGTATCCGCCGTGACCCTTGCAGGTCGCAATGTTCGCTGATCGATGGCCGTCGAGTAAGCGGGGAGGTGCAGCGATGCTGCGGAGATTCGCGGTTGTGCTGGTGATGGTGCTCGCCGTCGGCGTCCTTGGGGTCCAACGGTCGAGCGGCCAGACTGGATCACAAGTGGTTGTCGATCAAGGGGTGGATACGGAAAGCATGGACCCGCTGTTTACGCAGGCCCGGTTCAGCGACAACATCATGCTGACCATGTTCGAGACGCTGGTCACGCGCGACAGCCAGATGCACTACAGCCCGCGCCTGGCGGAGAGCTGGAAGATTCTGAGCCCCACCGTTTGGCAGTTTAAGCTGCGCAAAGGCATCCGCTTCCACGACAGCGAGCCGTTCAACGCTCAGGCCGTCAAGTACACCATCAATCGCCTCTACGATCCGGCGATCAAAGCCCCGAGCTTTCTCAAGGGGTTCTTTGAGGTTGATCGGGTCGATGCGGTGGACGACTATACGGTGAACATCGTGACGAAGAAGCCGGCGCCCCTGATGCTGGAGTGGCTGGTGAATTTCTACATGGTGGCCCCGAAGTATTACAGCACCGTGACCCCGGCGCAGGCGGCGTTGCGCCCCATCGGGACCGGGCCGTATATGTTCAAGGAGTGGGTGCACGACGACCATGCGACGGTCACCATCAACCCGAACTACTGGGGGGCGAAGCCGAAGCTTCAGACGGTGATCTTCCGGCCGGTGCCCGAGGCCGGGACGCGGATCGCCGATCTGCTCTCCGGAGGCGCCGATATCATCGTCAACGTTCCGCCCGACCAGGTCAATCGCATCAACGGGTCCCCGCTGGCGACCGTGAAGACGGTGGAGGGCGGCCGCGATATCTTCATCGGGATGCGGACGGACCGCGCGGTCTTCAAGGATCTACGCGTCCGCCAGGCGATGAATTACGCGGTCGATGTGGACACCATCTTGCGATCGCTGCTGAACGGCAAGGGCCAGCGCATGGCGACCGTCGTGAACGCCTACGCGAACCCTGCGGTCAAGCCGTACCCCTACGATGCCAACAAGGCCAGGGCGCTGTTGTCGGACGCGGGATGGAAGCTGGAGAACGGGGTGTTGGTGAAAGACGGGCAACCGCTCAGCGTGACGCTCGACACGCCGGTCGGCCGCTACATCCGCGACAAGGAGATCGCCGAAGCGGTGGGATCGTATCTGCAGGCCGTCGGCGTCCAGGTGAAGGTGAACCCGCTGGCCTGGCCGGTGTACGCCAAAAAGATGTTCGACGATGTGAACCCCGCCGACATGTACCTGTTGGGGCTCGGCTCTTCGTTTGACGGTCAGGACGAGATCCGCTATCTGGAGAAGGACTACGGGTACAACCCCACGTTTTGGAATAACGCCGACTTTGAGAAGCTGTACGGGAGCCTGAACCTGGCGGTCGATCCCAATCAGCGAACGCAGACCCTGTACAAACTGCAGCAGATCGCTCACGATGACCCCCCGATCATTTACCTCTACAAACAAATCGACTACTACGGCGTGAGCAAGCGGATCAATTGGGAGCCGCGCCGGGATGAACTCATCATGCTGGAGGGAGCGTCGGTGAATACGAAATGATGCCCGAGGGCCTCGGGCGGCCGGGGAGCAAGACGTGTTCCACGCTCGCCTTTGAGCACCCCGCGCTGGCCGGACTTTCCTGGCCCTATATCTCGGTCCGCGGAACCGCGGACGGTCCGACGCTGTGCATCACGGCCGGGATGCACGGGTCAGAGTATGCCGGGATTGAGGCGGCGTTGCGTCTCGCCGACGAGCTCGAACCGAACCGCGTGCATGGTCACGTACTCGTCTTTCCGGTCTTGAACCAGCCCGCGTTCTGGGAGCGCGTGGCCGCCGTCGTGCCGCTGGACGGCAAGAATCCCAGCCGGGTCTTCCCGGGCCGCCGTGACGGCACGGTGACGGAGGTGATGGCCGCGTACCTGTTTGACGAGATCTTCTCCCGCTGCGATGCGCTGATCGACCTGCACGGCGGCGACCTGATGGAACGGCTCACCCCGTTCACCATCTACCAGCAGACCGACGATCCGGCGCTGGACGCCAAATCGCACGCGCTGGCCGCAAGTTATGGGTTTCCGATCGCGGTCCGTCGGTCGAAGGACGTGCTGCGCCGCCCCGTGCCCGGCTACATGCAGGCGGCGGCGGCGGCGCGGGGGATCCCGGCGATCGTGGCCGAGGCGGGGGGGGAAGACCAGGCGAAGGCGGAGGATGTCGCGGCCCATCTCGATGGTCTGCGCCGGGCCCTGGCCCATCTGGGGATGGTCGCCGGCGCCACCCCGGGGCCCCCCCTGCGGCTGGTCGAATTCGTGCTGGTCCTGGCCGAACGGGACGGGCTCTTTGCGTGGACGGTGGACCTGCGCGAGCGGGTGCGGGCGAAGCAGGTGATTGGGCGCCTGCGCGATCTGTGGGGGCGCTCCATCCAGGAGATCGTCGCCCCGGTCGACGCCGAGGTGCTTTTTTTCAACACGAGCATGGCGGCGAGGAAGGGGCAGCTGTTGTTCGGACTCGGGGCGCCGGTGGCCGAAGGATAGCTGGTGGGAGCGTTTGTAGCCCGCCGGTTGACGGAATCGCTGACCGTGCTGGTCGGGGTCAGTTTTCTCTCGTTTGCGATTCTCTTCCTGTCGGGGGATCCGACCTATCTGATGATCCCAGAGAACTACACGCGCCAGCAGATCGCCGAGTTCCGCCACCAGATGGGGTTCGACCGCCCGTGGTGGGTCCAATACGGCGAGTTCTTCCGCCACGCCGTGCGGGGCGATTTTGGGGTCTCGTTGCGCAGTCAAATACCGGCGCTGCCGCTCGTCCTGGAGCGGATGCCCGCCACGCTGGAGTTGGCGGCGGTGGCGATGCTGCTGTCGGTTGTGGTGTCGCTTCCACTCGGCGTCGCGGCGGCCACACATCGCCGGACGTGGATCGACACCGCGAGCATGGTCGGGGGGCTGCTCGGCCAGTCCACTCCCGGATTTTGGCTCGGCCTGCTGCTGATTCTTGTCTTCGGCGTCGAGCTGCGCTGGTTTCCGGTCTCCGGCCGCGGCGGGGTCACGCACCTGGTCCTCCCGGGGATCACCCTCGCCATGTACTCGATGGGGCGGAATGCCCGGGTGGTGCGCGCCTCGATGCTCGATGCGCTCGGCCATGATTTCATCCGGACCGCGCGGGCGAAAGGGGTATCATCCCTGACCGTCGTCTACCATCACGCCCTGCGAAACGCGCTCTTGCCGATCGTGACCTTGGTCGGATTGGATTTCGGCGTGCTGCTCGGGGGCGCGATCATCACCGAGACGGTGTTTGCGTGGCCGGGGGTGGGCCGGCTGATCGTGAACGCCATCTACCAGAAAGACTTTCCGATCGTTCAGGCGGCGGTTGTCGTCGTCGCATCGGTGTTCGTCATCTTGAACCTCTGCGTCGATCTGGCCTACGGATACCTTGACCCACGCATCCGATATGGGTGAGGCATGGCGGCGCGCCTCTTCCGCAATTTCCGCCGCTCCCCCGGTGCCATCGTCGGCGCCCTCCTGCTCGCGTTCATCGTCGGGACGGCCCTTGCCGCCCCCTGGCTGGCTCCCCAATCGCCGACCCTCGTCCGCGTGCAGAATCGGCTGCTGTCGCCGCTGGTCGTTCGCGACGGGATCCGGTACTGGCTCGGGACGGATCCGCTGGGGCGGGATATCTTGAGCCGGCTGCTGGTCGGCGCCCGGATCTCGCTGCTCGTGGGCCTGACGGCCGTGACGATCGGCGGCACCCTCGGGACGATCATCGGGTTGGTGAGCGGCTACTACGGTGGATGGATGGATCGCGTGATCATGCGGGTGGGCGATGTGCAGCTCGCCTTTCCATTCATCCTGCTGGCGCTCGCGGTGATGGCTGTCCTGGGGCCCGGCCTCGGGAACATCATCGGGGTGCTCGGGCTCACGAGTTGGGTGACCTATGCGCGCGTCGTCCGTTCCGAGGTGCTCTCCGTCCGGGAGCATGAGTTTGTCCAGGCGGCGCGCGCGATGGGGGCTCCCGTCATGCGGATCTTGCTCTCTCATGCCCTGCCGAACGTCGTCGGGTCCGCGATCGTCGTCGCCACGTTCTCGGTGGCCGGCACGATTCTGTCCGAGGCCGGGCTGAGTTTTCTCGGCCTGGGGGTGGGCGCGGCGACCCCCACCTGGGGTGCGATGCTGGCCGACTCCCGCGAATACATGACGGACGCGTGGTGGCTGACCACGTTTCCCGGGCTGGCGATTCTGATGACCGTGCTGGGCGTGAATCTGGTGGGGGACTGGCTTCGCGACTACCTGGATCCGCGTCTCCGGTAAGCGCGCGCGCCATCCCCCGATGGCGTCCCGGCGAATCCGCCGGGGAGGGGGCGCGGGGCACCGTGAGCAAGCACCCGATCGGAGTGCGGGGAGGAGAGATGTCATGAGCGACGGCGGTGCGTACGATCCCACGGGTCTCACCACATCACTTCGGTGGCGGCTGGTTGGTCCGTTCCGCGGGGGCCGCGTCATCGCGGTCGCGGGGGATCCGGAGCGCGCGCAGGTCTTCTACTTCGGATCCACCGGCGGAGGCGTCTGGCGGACCGACGATGCCGGGTGGACCTGGCGGAACATCTCCGACGGGTTCCTGAGGACCGCGTCGGTCGGCGCCCTCGCCATCTCGCCGTCCGACCCCAACGTGCTCTACGTGGGGATGGGGGAGTCGTGCATCCGGGGCAACGTCGCGCACGGTGACGGGGTGTACCGGTCGAGCGATGGGGGGAAAACCTGGCAGCACGTGGGACTGGCGGACACCCGGCACATCGCCCGGATTCGCGTTCACCCCCGCGACCACGACCTCGTCTACGTGGCCGCGTTCGGCCACGTCTACGGCCCCAACCCCGAGCGCGGCGTATTCCGGTCGACGGACGGCGGACGGCAGTGGCAGCGCATCCTCTTCCGGCACGATCGGGCCGGCGCGTGCGATCTGAGCATGGATGCGACCAACCCCCGGATCCTCTACGCCGCGCTGTGGGAGGCCGGCAGGACTCCGTGGGCGCTGTCCAGCGGGGGGCCGGCCAGCGGCCTGTTCAAGACGGCTGACGGGGGAGAGACCTGGACCGAACTGACCGATACCCCCGTGCTGCCCCGCGGGATTCGCGGCCGGATCGGCGTGGCGGTGTCCCCGGCGCGGCCGGAGCGGGTCTGGGCCATCGTGGAGGCGGAGGAAGGCGGCATCTTCCGCTCCGACGACGGAGGGGCGACCTGGGTGTGCGTGAACAGCGACCGGGAACCACGCCAGCGACCATTCTATTTCAGCCACATCTTCGCCGACCCGATGGACGCCGAGACGGTCTACATCGCAAACCTGGACCTCTGGAAATCTGTGGACGGCGGGCGCACCTTTGCCAGGAAGTCCCTGCCGCACGGCGATCACCACGACCTGTGGATCGACCCGCGGGATCCTCAGCGGATGATCAACGGCAGCGACGGCGGCGCGAGCATCTCTCTCAACGGCGGGGATTCATGGTCGACGATCTACAATCAGCCGACGGCCGAAATGTACCACGTCACGACGGACAGCCGCGTTCCCTACCGGATCTACGGCGCCCAGCAGGACAACAGCACGATCTCGATCCCGAGTTGGTCCGGCGACGGGGCCATTACCTCGAGCACCTACTACGACGTCGGCGCGAGTGAATCCGGCTACATCGCCGTCCGGCCCGACGATCCGGACATCGTGTACGGCGGTGTGTTCGAGGGCATGCTGACCCGATATGATCACCGGAACGGCGAGGTTCGCGATATCACGGTCTGGCCCGAGAACCCGGCGGGGTATGGGGCGGAGAGTTTGAAGTATCGCTTTCAGTGGACGTTCCCAATCGTGCTCTCACCACATGACCCGCATCTCCTCTACGTGACCGGCAACCGGGTCTTCCGGACGACCAACGAAGGCGCGAGCTGGGACGTGGTCAGCCCGGACCTGACGCGCAACGATCGGAGTAAACTGGCCCCATCGGGTGGGCCGGTGACCCGGGACAACGTGGGCACGGAGTACTACTGTACCATCTTCGCCTTCGGGGAATCGCCCGTGCAGCCCGGCGTCCTCTGGGCGGGGTCGGACGACGGCCTGATTCACTGCTCGCGGGACGGCGGGGCGACGTGGCAGAACGTCACCCCCGCGTCGCTTCCGGAGTGGGCGCTGATCAGCGTGATCGAGCCGTCCCCGCACGATCCGGGGACGGCGTACGTTGCGGCGACGCGGTATAAGCTCGACGACCTGCACCCCTACCTGTTGAAGACCCACGACTACGGGGGGACCTGGCGTGTAATTGTCGGGGGCATCCCGGACGACCTCGTCACCCGGGCGATCCGCGAGGACCCGGCGCGCCGCGGCCTGCTCTACGCCGGCACGGAGCGCGGCGTGTACTTCACGCTCGATGACGGCGCGCACTGGCACCCGCTTCAGAACAACCTCCCCGTCGTTCCGGTCCACGACCTGGTGGTGAAGGATGATGATCTCGTGGCGGCGACGCACGGGCGGTCGTTCTGGATACTGGACGACGTATCGCCGCTGCGGCAGCTCACCGACGAGGTGGCGCGGGCCGACCTGCACCTGTTCCGGCCGCGCGCTGCCACCCGGCTGAATGGCCACCCGCTCTCGTTCCGGAAGGGGGGGGCCCGGGTCTACCGGAGGGCAGGGGGGCTGGGGGTCACGGCGCAGGAAACGGCCGATGGGTCGGGAGTGCTGCTGGACGCCGGCCAAAATCCACCGGGCGGCGTGGTGGTTCACTACTATTTCAGCGAAAAGCCGGCGCAGGAGGTGAAGCTCGCCTTCCTCGACGCGGGAGGACGGGCGCTCCGAGAGTTCTCGAGCCAGGGGGTGGCTCCACCGCAGCGGTCCGGCGCGGTCTACGCGGTGACCGGAGACGACCAGGCGGCTGCGGTGCCGGCCGAGCGGGGGGCGAATCGATTTGTCTGGAACATGCGTCTTCCCGGCGCCCGCGAGGTGGCGGACGCGGCGATGTGGTTTGGGTTCCTCGGCGGACCGGTCGTCCCGCCGGGGACCTACCAGGCGCGGCTGAGCGTAGGCACCCGGGTCGTCACGCGACCCTTCGAGATCCGGAAGGATCCGCGGGGGACGGCGACGGAGGAGGAACTCAAGGAACAGTTTACGTTCCTGCTCAAGGTCCGCGACACGCTCACGGACGTGCACGCCGCGGTTCTCAGCGTCCGCGATCTCCGGGCCCAGATCCAGCAATGGGTGTCCCGGGCGGAGGGCCTGAGCGGGAGCGGGGCGTTGGCCGGCGCGGCCAAGGAGCTGAGCTCCGAGCTGGAGAGCATCGAAGACGAGCTGATTCAGTGGCGGGCGCAGGCCTTTGAGGATACGTTCCACTTTCCCGTCCGGTTGAACAACAAGCTGGCCACCGTCGCCGACCTGACGAACATGGCCGACGCCGCGCCGACCCGTCAGATGCGTGAGGTCTTTGCGGAACTGCGGGCGCAGACCGACGTGCAGCTCGCCCGGCTGGAGACGGTCAAGGCGGGCGGGTGCACGATGTTTAGCGATGCGCTGCGTGAGCTCGGCGTGCCGCCAATCCGAGTGCTCCCTGCGGGCGACTGAGGTACAGACGACCCCACACGAATGGAGGAGGAGAGATGAACCTGGCCCGGATATCGATGCTCTCGGCACTGCTGGTGTTCGCGTTGGCGGGGGCGGTGGTCGCGCCGCTGCCGGCGCCGACGGATGCCGCCGGTGGGACGGTGACGGTGGCGCAGGGCGCGGAACCGGCGACGCTGGATCCTTTTCAGGAGATCTCCCGCACAGGGTACAACGTCACCCTGCACATTTATGACCCGCTCTTCATGCGGAACGACGCCGGCCGGATCATTCCCATGCTGGCGACCGGCTACAAGATCGTCGACCCGACGACGTGGGAGTTCACCCTGCGCAAGGGCGTGAAGTTCCACAACGGCGAGCCGTTCGACGCGGCGGCGGTGAAATTCACGATCGATCGCGCGCTGCTCAAGGACTCACCATCGAACTACCTGGTGGACGGCGTGAAGGATGTGCGGGTGGTGGATCCCTACACGGTCCGGGTGATGACCGCTGCCCCGATGCCGCTCCTGCTCCCCAACTTGATGCTGCTGGGGATCGCTCCCTCCCGCTACTACCAGGCGCGAGGCGCGAGTTACGTCGCGACGCACCCCGTGGGGACCGGGCCGTATCGATTCCAGTCGTGGGTGAAGGACGACCGCGTGACCCTCGTGGCAAATCCCGACTACTGGGGCGGCGCCCCCAGCATTGGGTCGCTCGTCTTCCGGCTGATTCCCGACCCGGCCGCGCGCGTGGCGGCGTTTCGGAGCGGCGAGGCGGACATCATCACCGATTTTGCGCCCGATCTGGTTGCCAGCGTCGCGAACGACCCCCGCCTCAAGGCCGAGGTGACGACCGGCACCCGCTCGATCAACATCATGCTGGACACCGGGACCGGGCCGCTGCGCGACAAGCGGGTGCGCCAGGCGCTCAACTACGCCGTGGATAAGGATGCGATCGTCAAGAACATTCTGGGGGGGTTCGGCACCGTGGAGTCGACGCTCGTCCCGGCCGCCTACCTCGGGTTCAACCCGCGGCTCCGCCCGTACGCCTATGATCCCGGAAAGGCCAAGGCCCTCCTGGCCGAAGCGGGGTTCCCCAATGGGTTCGACATCGTGTTCCAGTCGCCCCGGGGACGCTATCTCGCGGACGCCCAGGTGTCACAGGCGGTGGTGGGATACCTGAAGGCGGTGGGGGTGAATGCCGACCTCAAGTACTACGAATGGGGCAATTTTGTGAACATGTACTTCAAGCACCAGCTCGGCCCCATCTTCCTGATCGGCTCGGGGTCGGCGGCGCTGGACGCGGCCGACGCGCTGGAGAACGTCTCGTGCGGGGTGTGGGACTCCTGGTACTGCAACCAGGGGATCCAGGCCATCTACCTGAAGGCCAAGGCGACGCTCGACCCCGACCGCCGGGGAGCGCTCTACCGGGAGATCCAGCCGCTGGTCTACGACGCGGCCCCGATCATTTTCATGTACACACAAAAGGGCATCTACGGCGTCAACGCCCGGCTGAACTGGACCCCGCGGGCGGATGAGACGTTGTGGCTGGCCAAGGCGACGCTGAAGTAAGACCCCGCTGCCCCGGGGGCGGGGCGCGCTGATGCAGCGGTACATGGCACGCCGGCTGGTCCAGGCGGTGTTCGTGCTCGTGGGGATCTCCGCGACCGCCTTTGCCTTGACCCACGTGATCGGCGACCCGGTGGTGCTGCTGCTGCCGTTTCAGGCGAGCCAGGCTCAGGTGATCGCGATGCGGCACGCGCTCGGTCTGGACCGGCCCCTGCCGGTCCAGTACCTGACGTTTGTCCGCGCCGCGCTGGGGGGGGATTTCGGCCTCTCGGTCAGGCAGGATACCCCCGCGCTCCCCCTCGTGCTGGACCGCGTGCCGGCGACGGCCGAGCTCGCCTCTGCCGCGCTGGCGATCGCGGTCGGGGTGGCGGTGCCACTGGGCATCGCCGCCGCGCTCCGCCGCCGGACCATCATTGATCGCGGGGCCCTCTTGGTCTCCATGATCGGTCAGTCGATGCCGACGTTCTGGCTGGGCCTCCAGGCGATCCTGCTGTTCGGGGTCGTGCTCCGCTGGTTGCCGACGGGCGGCATCGGCGGCCTCCGCCACCTCGCCCTGCCGGCCGTCGTGCTCGGTGTCTTCTCCGCCGCCGGGATCCTGCGGCTCACCCGATCGGCCATGCTCGAGATCATCTCGGAAGACTATCTGCGGACCGCCCGCGCGAAAGGACTGCGGGAATTCACGGTGGTCGGCAAGCACGCACTCCGGAACGCCAGCCTGCCCATCGTCACCTGGATCGGCTTGGAGCTCGGGACGCTCTTGGGGGGGGCGGTGGTAACCGAGACGGTGTTCGCCTGGCCGGGGATGGGGCGTTTGGCCGTCCAGGCGATCTTCGCCCGCGACATCCCCGTCGTCCAGGCCGCGGTGTTGTTCGCGGCCACGATCTTCGTGCTGGCCACGCTCCTCACCGATCTGTTGTACGCGTGGCTCGACCCGCGGATCCGCTACAGTTGATGACGGCCGGCGGCGCGCTTCAGGCGGGGCACCCCCGGCGGCGTTCGTGGTGGCCGGCCTGGCGCGCCGCGCGGCGGGATCCCGGGGTCTGGATCGGCACCGCCGTGCTGGTGGGCGCCGGACTGGTGGCGGGGTGGGCTCCCCATCTCGTGCCGATGGACCCGGACGCGCAGGATATCGCCCACCGCCTCCTCCCGCCGATGGCGGTGAGCACCGGACACCGCTTTTGGCTGGGGACCGACCAACTCGGCCGGGACCTCCTGAGCCGCGTGATCTTCGGGTCCCGGATCTCGTTGCTTGTCGGGTTCAGCGCCGTCGCGCTTTCGGCGGCGTTCGGGACCTCCGTCGGCGTGCTGAGCGGCTACTTCGGCCGCCTTTGGGACGACCTGCTGATGCGCGTGACCGACGTCCAACTGGCCTTCCCGTCGATCCTCCTCAGCCTGGCCATCGTCGCCGTCCTGGGGGCGGGGGTGCGGAACCTGATCGCGGTGCTGGCGATCTCCGGCTGGGTGGGGTATGCGCGGGTGACGCGGAGCCGAGTCCTGGGGATTCGCCAGCAGGAGTACATCGATGCGGCCAGGGCCCTCGGCGCGGCGGACCGGCGCATCATCTTCCATCACGTCGTGCCGAATGTGCTTCCCTCGGTCCTGACGATCGCGAGTTTTTCCCTCGGCGGCATGATCACCGCGGAGGCGGCACTGACCTTTCTCGGGCTCGGGATCCCGGCGAACATTCCGAGCTGGGGGGGGATGCTCAGCGACGGCGCGCAGGCGCTGTCGGTGGCGTGGTGGTTGTCCACCTTTCCCGGGTCGGCGATCATGCTGACGGTGCTGGCGACCAACCTGATCGGAGACTGGCTGCGGGACGCGCTGGATCCACGCGCGGGTGCCGGATAACGATCTCGAGGAGGAGTCCGTGATCACGATCAACGGTTGCCGCATCATCCCGATGGACGGCCCTGTGATCGAGCAGGGGGCGATTCAAATCGAAGGCACGAAGGTGCACGCCATCCTCCGGTCGCCCGTCGCGATCGGCGGGGACGAGGTGATCGACGCGCGGGGGTTGACCGCCATCCCCGGGATGGGGCAGATGCACGGGCATTTCAGCGGGTACATGCACACGATGGACGTCGGGCCGGTGACCGCCCAACCCCACACGCTGAAGGCGATCCAGGCGGCGGCGTTTGCGCGGAACGCCCTCCATGCCGGCATCACCATGTGGCGGGAGGTCGGGGCGCACGCCCACATCGATCTGCAGCTCAAGAAGGCCATCAACCTTGGGCTGATTCCAGGCCCCCGAATGCAGGCGGCGGGTCGATGGCTCGGCCACAGCGGCGGCCACGGGAGCGGGTTGAGCGAAGAAGTCGATGGCCCTGCGGCGCTGCGGGAGGCGGTCCGGGCCCAGGTGGCGGCGGGGGCCGACGGGATCAAGCTGATCGCCAGCGGTGGGGTGATGCAGGCCACGGAGGACCCGTTCCGGATGGAATACACGGCGGAGGAATTGGCGGCAGGGGTCGAGGAGGCCCACCGGGCCGGGAAGTGGGTGGCCGTGCACTCGCACCCCGCGGGGGTCACCCGGGCGGCGGTCAAGGCGGGCGTGCAGTCGATCGAGCACGCGACCGAGATGCCCGATGACGTCATCGAGCTCTTACTCAAACACGACGTGTGGATCGTCCCGACATTTGCGGCGTACTGGAAGCTGTCCCGGGAGGGGGGCGAGATCGGGCTCGCTCCGACGCTCGTGGCGAGTGCGTACCGTGTGTGGGACCGCAAGATGGAATACTTCATGCGCGCGGTGCAGGCGGGGGTGAAATTCGCGACCGGGACAGACACCGGTGCGCCGCGGGTGTTTCATCACGACCTGGCGTTGGAACTCGAGTTGATGGTGCAGATCGGGCTCACGCCGGAGCAGACGCTCCGGGCAGCGACGGTCAGCTGCGCCCAGCTGATGGGTTGGTCCGACAGCCTGGGCACCCTGTCCCCGGGCAAGGAAGCGGATGTCGTCCTGCTCGAGGGCAATCCTCTTGTGAACATTAGTGCGACACGACAGGTCCGGCACATTTTCAAGGCCGGGATGCACTACACACCTGAACCCCCTGTGCCCCCACTCCCGTGGTAGGCGTTGGCAGGTGCCTTTTCTGGGGAGAATAGTCGGGAGCGGTGGATGGGTCTTCCCAGGCGGCAACGCACATCCATGACGCGCGCCACCGGCCCATTCACGCTTGCCCGTGTCCTCAGTGGGGGTGGTCGCGGGCGATCTCCGGAGACCGTTGTTTTGGCCGTGAGCCCGCGGGGGTTCGAACCCGGAATAGTCGGGTGCGGGCAATTTCGAGTTCCTTCGCCTTGGATCGAGGCTGGCCGATGTGATTTCCACCTTCGTGCCCGCCGACACGTGGCGCCCCCCACTGTCTTCACGTGAGCAGGGGTGAGCAGTTTTGCACAGACGGGACCCCCTGGGGCTGGTACGCTGGGTGTGTCGCAGAGATGAACCAGAAGAATCTCGAGGGGGGAGAACAAATGAACACAATGCGGAAGCTAGCGGTCATCGTCCTTGGCGTGGCGGTGTTCTCGGCAGCGGTGGCGGGTGTCGCGTCGGCACAGCAGTATCCGAACGTGCGGAACCTTACCCCATTCACCGCGGAGACGAACTTCATGTCCCTGCCCGGGTACCTCCGGTATCTGAGCCACCAGCAAACCGGGCAGTGGCTCACGTATACGGAAGCCGGACGGGTTGTGAACCAGTAGGGCGGAAAGGTGCCCCAGAGTCCAGCGAAGGCGTCCAGGGTTCAGGCGGCGGCGGGGTCCACAGCGTGACGGCCCCGACGCCGGCCTGGGGGGGACGGTGGAGCCGGGCAGGGGAAGGGCGGTTTCCCCAGGGGAGTCATAAAAGGATGCACCGGGCATGGCGACGGAGCACGAATCCACGGAGCCACCCAATATCCGAGGGTTCTGGCCGACCCTCACCGACCAGGATGTCCGGGCCATGAACGCATGGAGCCGGCGCGGGCACCGTCGCCACAGGTCGCGAGACAGGTTGGGATCGTGCGTGCGGAAATCGTCACCACGGTGGTTTCATATCCGCTTCTTTTGGGAGAAGGGAGATAGGAGATGAGCATTCTGGCATGGATTATCGTCGGGATCATCGCCGGCTGGTTGGCGAAGAAGGTGATTCCGGGGGAGGGGCCTGGTGGCGTTCTCGGAGATCTGGTGATCGGTGTCATCGGCGCCCTCGTCGGGGGATGGATCTTCAACTACTTCGGGCACCCCGGAGCCACGGGAGTGAACATCGGCTCGATCGTCGTCGCCTTTGTGGGGGCCGTCGTGGTCCTTTGGCTGATGCGGTTGGTCTTTGGAAGACGGAACGCGGCGGCATAGCACGGGAAGCGACAAGGACGCTGAGGGGTTTGTCGATCATGACCGAGGATGCCAGGTTGGTGGAATTGAATGACGATCAGAATTTCTTAACGGCGCGCGGCTCGCCGCGCGCCTCGATACCTTCCAGCAACGGCGGCGGCCTTGCGTTCGGGGCCGCCGCTGCGTCGCAAGACCGGATCGCGGCCCTGATGGCGCAGATGAAGGGCGCAGATCAGGCCGGCCGAACCGGTAGGGTCTGAGTGGTTCGTGGTCGGCCGTGGCCTGGCGGGACATGACGAACATGGATGATGGAGGCGCGGCGTGAAGCGGGTGCGAAGAATAAAGAGGCTGAAACCGTCCGGGAAATTGCGACGGCGGAAACAGTCAAGGGAGCGGAGGATCAGGGCAGCCCTCTCCGCGATTCTCCGGGAGGCGCTGATCATGGCGCCCTGATGTGCGCGTCGGGCGAGCCGGCGAGCCGGACCACGTGCCGTGGGATCCGGACAATCCATCGTGTATAATAGGGATGTGCATATCGCCCGGGCACGCCCAGGCGGTGGGAGGGGCGAACGCCGAGACCAGCCATGAAAATGAAGAGATCCTCCTCGAAGACGAACTCCCATCAATTCAAGCCCGGGGCTTTTCTTGAAAAGGTCGAGGCCGGGCGAACCACGATCGCGTTTCGGGCGAAGAAAACCCTGTTCTCGCAAGGTGATCCGGCTGATGCCGTGTTCTATGTGCATAAGGGCAAGATCAAGCTGACGGTGTTGTCGACGTCCGGAAGGGAAGCGGTCGTCGGGATGTTGAGTCAGGGCGACTTCTTCGGTGAGGGGTCGCTGGCCGGCCAACGCGTTCGCATGGCGACGGCCACCGCGATCGCCGACGGCTCTGTCGAGAGAGTCGAGAAGAAGGCCATGGTTCGCTTGCTGCATCAACAGCCGGTGTTTTCGGACATCTTCATGACGCATCTGTTGTCCCGCAACATCCGCATTGAAGAGGATCTGGTCGATCAACTCTTCAATTCAAGCGAGAAGCGGCTGGCGCGGATTCTCATCCTGCTCTCCCGCATTGGCGCGGAGGGCGACGAGTCGGAGACGGTGGTTCCGCATATCAGTCAGGAGACGCTCGCCGCGATGATCGGCACAACGCGGGCACGCGTGAGCTTTTTTATGAACAGATTCAGAAAGATGGGCTTCATTGAGTATAACGGGAAGTTGCGAATTCACGGCTCACTCGTAAACATCGTCCTGCACGACTAACCTGCCTTCGGCCGAAGTCCGGGATCTCTGAGCGCTGGCGGGGCGCGGCGGAGCAGGAGCCTGGACCACTCACGGCACGAGCCCAACCGCTTCGTGTTTACTTTGCGATAGCCCACGCGCCTTCGGGCTAGCCTCCCTGTTGCATCCATGGCAGGCTTCGAAATGGCACTGACCTAGCGCGGTCTCGCCTCAAGGAGGTAGATCCAAATCCCATCGAAGTCGCGGCCTCCAATCATGCGGTAGCCACGATCGAGCGCCGGAAGGAGCTGTTCGTGGACGAACGGGCTCACCGGAGTGAACGGGTTGGTCACGACCAGCCAGACGCGCGGGAATCGCCCCGCGAGCATCCGTACCTGCTGGACGGTGAGGCTGGGGTTCCCGGGGCTCCCTGGCGCCGCCGCCAAGGTGAGCGAGGGAGGCGGATCTTGGAGATAGTAGGTGAAGACGACCTTGGGCTCCACCCCCACGTAGAGGAGGAGATCCTGGGGTCTCGCCTGACGTTTCACGAGCGCCGCCGCCGAACGCCATTGATAAGGCCGAGCAGCGGGATTCGCGTAGTACGGCGTCAACACCGGCATGCTGTACAGGAGGACCCCTGCCGTCAAGAGCGCCACGCTCCGGTCGCGCTGACCCCGAAGACCCTCCGCCACGTCGACAATACCTCGGGCAAGGAACATCGCGTAGAACGGGGCCAAAAAAGAGAACCAGCGCGGATTGAAGGCGGGTTTCACGAGGGAGATCACGAGCACCACACCGATGGTAACGGCGGGAGGAAGTCCAAGGAGCGCCAAACCGCTGCGGTCAGTGCGGAGCGAAACCACCCCCCGCCACAACGTCACCAGGAACGGCAGGAGCACAATGAGCTGCTCGATCGGTTTGAGTGGGCCGCTCGAGAAGTACGTGCCCATGCCGAAGAGCGATCCTCCAAACGCAAACAGCCCGAGGAGGTCGCCGGGCTCCCGATACGTCATCGAGCCAAACAGCTGGGTGTTGACGTGATGGGTTTGGTCCCAAAGTGCGGGAATCCAGGGAGTGTATAGAACGACCACCACCGCCAGGCTCCACAGCCACGGCACGACGTGTCGCCGTTCGTACAAGATGATCCAGGCTCCGTGCGCCGCGAGCACGAAGAGGCCCAGGTGATGTGTATAGATCATCGCCGTCGCGAGCCCAACATAGACGATCCAGTCGGCTGCTCTTCCGCGCTCCGCACACGCGGCGACGGCGAGCGTCGATCCGAGGGCAAGCGCACTCAGCAGCGGGTACATCCTGGCTTCCTGGCCCGTCATGATCCCTAACGGTGAGACGCTCACTAAGAAAGCGCCCAAGAGGCTCACCCATTCCCGGGAGGTCCTGCGCATCAGCGCGTAGGTCAGGGGGACGCAGAGGGTGCTGAAGCAGGCTGAGGGAACCCGCAGGGCCACCTCGTCCCTGCCGGCAATGCTCACCCAGCCTTTCATCAGCAGATAATAGAGCGGGGGATGGTTGTCCATCCCTCTGAGGGCCGGTAGGATTTCCTGCCACCTGAGGCGGGTCACCCACACGACGAACGCCTCATCAAACCACAGGCTGTGTTGACCGATTAAGGTGAACCGCAGCGCGGCGGCAAGCGCGACGATACCGCCGAGCATCACGCTTGAACTAAGATGGAGTTCCCCGGTCCAGGGGGAGCCCGCGGGCCAGTGTGGGAGCCGTGCGTGGGGTGTGGAGTCGATCAAGTGATTGTGGTTCATGAAAAAAGGGGCGAGATGCCCCTCAACCTTCTCCTCTCGGGAGAAGCTGTCTCCTCCTTCCCCAATACCCAAAACAGGGAGGTTTAGACCCGCCACGGTTAGGAACTCCACCGTTGGAATACAGAGAAACACCGGCTGCGCGGCGTGCCGCTCGAGCGTCCACGCGGTAGTGAAGTCAGTCGGGGGTAACTCGGATTGCTAACGTCAAACCGGGGTTCCTCTGGGAGGGCTTCAGGCGGAACTTCTCATTTTCCTTGGTGGGCCCGCCAGGACTTGAACCTGGGTCCGCCGGTTATGAGCCGGATGCTCTGCCCTTGAGCTACAGGCCCCTGCCGCGATTATAGCACATGCCTTTTGGGGGGTTCGCCGGCTTGCCCATCGATCGGCCGTTCCCCCGCGCAGGCCGCTATGTTACCCCTTGAGCCCCGAGAACATGAAGCTCTCGACGAACCGGCGCTGGAACAGCACGAACACGACGAGCAGCGGCAGGATCACGATCACCGTCCCGGCGGCGATGAGGTTCCACTGCGCGCCGGACTCCGCGGACTGGGTGAAGGAAGCCAGGCCGACGGTCACCGTCCGGGCCCGCTCGGTGTCGGTGATGATCAGCGGCCACAGAAACTCGTTGTAGTGGTAGACGACGCTCACGATCGAGAAGGCGACGAGCGTAGGCTTCGCCAACGGGAGGAAGACGTTCCAGATCGTCTGCAGCGTGCCGCAGCCGTCGATGGCCGCGGCGTCCTCCAGATCCCGCGGCACCCCCCGGAACGTCTGGCGGAGGAGAAACGTGCCGAACGCCGACGCGAAGTAGGGGATCATGATGCCGAGCCGGGTATTGAGCAGCCCCAGGTGTTGGATCGTGCGGAAGTTGGGCAGGATCAACGACGACGGCGCCACCATCAGCTGGAGGAGGAACACGCGGAAGAACAGGTCGCGTCCCCAAAACTCCATCCGCGCAAACGCGTAGGCGGCGAGGGTGATGGTGACCAGCTGAACGGCGAGGATTCCGAACACGACCACGGCGGTGTTGTAATAGAGCCGCAGAAACGGGGCGTCGGACCACGCCTCGACGAAGTTGGCCAGAGAGGGGTGCGCGACCCACAGCGAGGCGATCTGGTTGCCCAGGCTGCCCGGCGGCCGTACCGATGTGGTGAACGCCCAGAGCAGGGGAAACACCCAGACGAATGCCAGTGCGCCCACGACGAGCGCCCAGAGCCAGGTCCCCAGAAACCGCCGCAGGCGCGGGGGCATCCTACACCTCGTAGTGGATGCGCCGCTCGAGCACGCCGAAGCTGAGCGCGGCGATCGCCATCAGGACCGCCAGGAGAAACACCGTCAGCGTCGCCGCCTTCCCGAGGTCGAAGAACTGGAAGGCGACCTGGTAGACGTAGTAGAGAAGGAGGTTGGTGCGGTTGTCCGGCCCTCCTCCCGTCATCAGGAAGATTTGATCGACCGACTGGAAGGCGTTGATGCTGGCGATGATCAGCACGAACAGCGTGGTCGGCCCCAACAGCGGCCAGGTGATCGCGCGAAACTGCTGCCACCACGAGGCGCCTTCGATGCGGCCGGCCTCGTACAGCTCGATCGGAATCGTCTGCAGCCCGGCGAGGTAGAAGAGCATGTAGTACCCCGCGTTCTTCCAGATCGTCAGGATCATCACCGCGGGCAGCGCGAGCCGGGGGCTGCCCAGCCAGTTCACCTCGCCCCCCAGGATCCGGTGCAGGTAGACATCCATCAGCCCGTACCCGGGGGTGTAGACGAAGAGCCAGATCGCGGCGGCGCCCACGAGCGGGAGGAGCGTCGGGTAGAAGAACGCCGTCCGAAACGACCCGGTGAGGACGTGCGCCCGGTTGAGCAGCAGGGCCAGCGCGAGGGCGAGGGCGATCGTCACGGGGACGGTGCCGACCAGGAACTGGACGCTGTTGTTGAGCACCTGGCGGAAGACCGGGTCCGACGCCAGCGCCACGTAGTTCCCCACCCCGATGAACGTGGGGTGCGCCACCGTCGCGCTTGCCCGGTAAAGGCTGAGCTCCAGCGAGGAGAGGATCGGGTAATACGTAAAGGTCGCGAGAAAGACGAGGGACGGCAGGAGAAAGAGGTAAGCCTGCCCCCGCGGGCGGCGCCGCCGGGTGCGGGCGGCGGTCGGACGTGCGGTCAACGTGCTGGGGAGGCCGGACGCCTCCTCGGGCGGCATCGCGGCGTCGGGCGGCGGCGCGGGTGGAAGCGCCGCCGCCCGAGGATCCCCGGTCTAGACGTCCGCCATTACTGGTATTTGGCCAGGAGCGCGGTCGCGTCGCGCTGCGCCTGGTCGAGTGCGGCCTGGGGGGTCAACCGCCCCGATTGCGCGGCCTGGACCGCCGTCACGAGGAGCAGGCCGATCTGGTCGACGTCGTGGATCGTCATCTGCTCTCCGGCCACCCGCAGCTGCAGGGTTGCCGTCAGCGCCTGGGGGACCTGAGTCATGTAGTCCTTGAAGCTGGACGCCGACAACTCGGTCTTCCGGATCGGCACGTACCCGGTGCCGATGGTCCACCGCGCCGCCTGCTGCGGGTCGGTCATCCAGCGGATGAACGTCCAGGCCGCGGCCTGATGGTCCGCCGGGATCTTGTTGAAGACGTACAGGCTTCCCCCCCCGGTCGGCGCGCCGTACCGTTTGTCCGCGGGCATGAAGCCGGCGTTCCAGTCAAACTTCGCGTTCGAGCGGATGAACGTCATGTTTCCGGTGGTGGTGTAGATCATCGCCACCTTCTGCTGGATGAAGTCCTGCGGCACCTGGCCCCAGAACGCCGCGCTGGATGGCCCCGGGGGGTGCACCTTGTACTTGTTCTGGAGGTCCAGGATGAACTGGAGGGCCCGGGCGACCTGCGGCGAGTTAAACTTCACCCACTTGCCGTTCGGGTCGAAATAGTTGGCGCCCGCCTCGATGAAGAAGCCCTGGATCACCCACGGCGAGGTATCCACGACGGGGGCCTCGACGCCCCACTGGGTGACGTTGCCGCTCGAGTCGCGGATCGTCAGCTTCTGCGCGTATTCCACGAGCTCGGTCCAGTTCTTGGGCGCCCGGTTGGGGTCCAACCCAGCCTTGCGGAACATGTCCCTGTTGTAGTAGAAGATCGGCGTGCTCCGCTGCCAGGGGATGCTGTAAACGTGTCCGTTCGCGCGCTCGTTGAGCAGCAGGGTCTGGTAGAAGTCGTCCAGCCAGCCCTTCCCTCCGCTCTGCGCGATCAGGTCATCAAGCGGCATAATGGCGTTTCGGTCCAGCAGCGAGAACAGTTCGGGGGTGTCCAGAACGGCCACATCCGGGGGGGCTCCCCCCAGGACCGCGGTCATCGCTTTGGCCATCGTCTCGACGTAGTTGCCCGCGAACACGGGTTCGACGCGTATTCCCGGGTGGCCGCTGTTGAAGTCATTGACCATCTCCGTCATGAGCTTGTTGAGCGGTCCGGAGACGCCAACGGGATAGTAGAACTTCAAGCTGACCGGCGCCTGGGCCCCTACCCGCAGAGGCACCAGGGCCACGGCAACCACAAGCGCGAGCCCCAGCGCCCCAAGGCGCTGTCGTTTCAGCATCGTGCACCCCCTTCTTGCTCACATGTCCGAGTGGGCCCTCGCCCGCCCGGTTTCGCGGCATCTGCGGGAGCACACCAGTCACAGGAAAGGTTCTTCGCCCGCGCGAACCCTACCTTTTGTGACCCCGCAAGAGACCGTCGCGCCGTCCCCGTCCCCGGGCGAACGCGTGGGGCGCGGCCAGGCCTCGGAGGCGGAGAAGGCCCGATACGTCCGCCGGATGTTCGGGGCGATCGCCCCACGCTACGACCTCCTCAACACCCTGCTCAGTGGGGGCCTCCATCGGCGGTGGAAGCGGTTCGCGGCGGCCCAGGCTCATGTGCCTCAGGGCGGCCGGGCCCTCGACGTCTGCTGCGGGACCGGGGATCTCGCCCTCCTCCTGGCCGGGCGTGCCGGCCCCCGCGGGAACGTGGTGGGGGTGGATATCGCTGAAGAGATGCTCCGGGTGGCCCGTCGGAAGGCGCACACGGCGGGGCTGGCCGGACGGGTGCGGTTCGCCTTGGGGGATGCCGAGGCGCTGGGGTTGCCCGATGGGGCGTTCGACGCAGCCACCGTCGCGTTCGGGGTGCGGAACACCATCCATCCGCAGGCCGCCCTCCTGGAGATCCGGCGGGTCCTGCGCCCCGGGGGGAGGCTGGTGGTGCTGGAGTTCAGCCGGCCGTACAACGCGGCCTGGGGATGGTTGTACAGCTGGTACTCCTTTACCCTGGTGCCCCGGGTCGGCCGGCTGGTGTCCCGCCACGCTGATGCCTATCTCTACCTGCCGACGTCGATTCGGGCGTGGCCCGACCAGGAGGGGTTCGCCGCGATGATGATCGGGGCGGGGTTCGGAGAGGTGCGGTATCACAGCCTGCTCGGGGGCGTCGCGGCGGTGCACGTGGGCGTCCGGCCTGCCGCCCTCCGCTAGGCGCAGGCCAACGGGGGTATGTGTATGGGGGAGCGTGAGAAGACGGGGGTGTTCCAAGTCGGGGCGCGCCAACTCCGGGACGTGGGGGAGGCGCTCCGGTACGTGTATGGGGCGTTGGCCGAACGTGGGTATAATCCAGTCGACCAGATCGTGGGCTTCCTGGTTTCGGGGGATCCGACCTACATCACCAGCCACAAGGACGCCCGAACGGTGATCCGCCAGATCGACCGCGACCGGCTGCTCGAGGAACTCGTCCGCTGCTACGTCCGCACAACCTTTGGGGGGACCGCCGATCAGCGCTAATGCCGTCGCCACGGACCGGACGATGGAGAAGCTCCTCATTGCCGGAGGCGCGCGCCTCTCGGGCCGCCTTCGGGTCGCCGGAGCGAAGAACAGCTCCCTCGCCATCATCGCCGCCGCCGCCCTTGCCCCCGACCGATCCACGCTGGAGAACGTGCCCCGCTGCCAGGACGTCCTGACCTTTCTGGAGATCCTGCGCTCGATCGGGGTGACCGCCGAGTTTACGGGGCCCGGCCGTCTGGAGCTTGATGCCCGCACGATCACCGACCACGTGGCGCCGTATGAGCTCTGCCGCCAGATGCGGGCTTCCATTTACATCGCCGGCACGCTGCTCGGACGTCTCGGCCGTGCGGAGGTGCCTCTGCCGGGAGGGTGCGTCATCGGCAGCCGGCCGGTGGATTTCCACATTCGCGGCTTCGAGACGCTGGGCGCACAGGTGGTCACCCAGCACGGCTTCCTCAAAGCCCATGCCGCCCGGCTCAGCGCCGCGACGTTCTACGTCCCGAGGAGCAGCATGGGCACGACCATCAACCTCATGCTCGCCGCCTCCCGCATCGCGGGCGCGACGATCCTCCAGAATGCCGCGCGGGAGCCGGAGATCGTCGACACCGCGGTGCTGCTGTCGTTGATGGGCGCCCACGTGCGGGGCGCGGGGACCAGCACCATTACGATCGAGGGATCCCGGGATCTGAAGGGGGCGACCTACACCATCATCCCCGACCGGATCGAGGCGGGTACCTACTTGATCGCCGCCGCTGCCACGCACGGCGACGTGCTAATCGAGGACATGATCAGCGAGCACATCACGGCCCTGCTCACGAAGCTGAGCGAGGCCGGCGCAACCGTGGCCGCCGACCCGACGGGCATCCGGGTTCAGGCGGATACCGACCTGCGGCCGATCGATGTCGACACGGCGCCGTATCCGGGGTTCGCGACCGACCTGCACCCCCAGCTCGCGGCGATGCTGGCTGTCGCGACCGGGCGGAGCGCGATCCGGGAGACCATTTTCGAGAGCCGGTTCGGGTACGCGGATGAACTGCGCCGGATGGGCGCCGACATCCGGGTGGAAGGGGACACCGCGACGATCACCGGCGTCCCGCACCTCTCGGGGGCCCCGCTCCAGGCCATGGACATCCGCGCCGGAGCGGCGCTGGTGATCGCGGGGCTCGAAGCCCGGGGGGAGACCCAGATCACCAACCTCGAGAATATCGACCGCGGGTACGAGGGGCTCGAGCAGAAACTCCGCACGCTCGGCGCGAACGTCCAGCGCGTCCCGGCCTGACCCGTCCCTTCGGCAAAGGGCAGCCCACCTTGGTAGTCGTCCTAGAAGCGCGCCGCTCGATGCGAACGACCGGCTACGACGACCTCCGCCGCCGGTGCTAGCCGGCCACGCGCGTTTTTGCCCTCCGGCGCGCGTCTGCCCATCCGACGCCTGTACGTACTAGAGCGTATGATATGCTATCCGCCAGAATGGATTGGCATGCGACCGCGCTTGGCCCACACGTCGTCGGGGCTGCGTCGAATGGCCGCCCGCAGCATCGCGAGAGCGGCATGTCGCTGGTTCTTTAGTGCGGACCGTAGCGCTCCGATGGCAATCGTCCCATCGCGTGACCGTTCTCGCTGATTCATAGCACCACTCCTGCTGCTAACACGAGCGCTCTGGACTGTCTCCCATGACTGATCCTTCAAAGGCAATGCTATTGGATTCGGCAACGGAACCGCATGCTTCGGTTTCGCCACCTGAGGGAACGGCCCAACAGGTGTCAGGAGAATTCTACCTCCTCGCGCCGCGCTCATCCCAGATTCTTAGCGAAATGCGCGGGGGGGATCTCTGTCGCATCCCTTTCCTGATATACTTCGGGGGGGGGCGAGTAGCTCAGCGGTAGAGCGCCTCGCTTACACCGAGGAGGTCGCGGGTTCGACCCCTGCCTCGCCCACCAGGTACGCTATTGCACCGGATTGCACGAGGCTGCGTACATCAACATTGACCTTCGTCTCATCCTCGGATGGCGTCAGGTGACACCGAGTTGCACTTGGTGGAGCGCCGTCCAAGTGGAGTTTGAGTGCAACGCGGAAGCCCTCAGGGAACACCAAGTCGTCGATTCACTCCACGGGCTGGACTGGCAATCGGTCCATCAGGCGTCCGTAGGTGGCGAACGTGAACGCTGCGCGCGTGTGTCCAAGTTTGGCTGGCGGTGTACTTTGGATGTTTGCCGGCCAAGATGAGCAATGAGGCGAAGGTGTGGCGCAGGCCTTGCCCGCGGATCGGGGCAACTTCATTGGGGAGTGGCCGACCATCGTTGAGTGTGGACGGGTGACATCACGCGCGTAAGAACCACCTTCCGGTTTGTCTAGGATGGCGGAATCTATCAATTCACTCCGTTCCAAAAGGTATTGCTGCGAGTAGCCAGGGGACCGAGGAAATACGTGTTTTCTCCAAGCGTTCTTTAGCGTTCCAAAAGAAGTCCTTTGGGACGAACGGTAAGCGCCTAGGCCTGGAAGGACGAACGCATGCAGCGAGCGACAGACGGGGGCGGTGGGCTGTCTTGGAGCGCGTGCCAGGCGTTCAGATTAATATCTCTGTGCGGTGGCGGACGGGTACGTAGCAGAGCATCAGTCGGCGCTGGGCTGAGTCGGGTTCGGTACGTGTTCGGAACATCGAGGCGACATCGCGAAATGCGCTGTTATACGTTCCGACCAACCGAGGAGATGGTGTGCGATTCTTTCTATGTACTTCGTTGAATCAACGGAGCGCTATTTCCGCGACTTCCTCAAGCAGCGCTCTTGCCGGTCCGCTATGCTATCGTCGGATACGCGGCTTACTGTGCAGGATGCCCAGTCGTACGTCGGGATACTGTGTGCCCCAGCTATTGCTCGGTCCGGCGAGATCGTCCCATACTGAAGGGGGTTACGGGAGGGGAGGACGGCAAGGCCACGCGCAGGCCGCCCGTCAGGCGTCGACCTCAGCCATCCGTGACCAACACCTCATCTCCGACTCGGGTGTGACCGAAGCGCAAGCGGTTGCCGTTCATGTGCGGCCGCCAGCCGTTGACCTGCGACGCCCTCACGCGATGAGGGGTCAACGCCCGAGGTGAGCGCGGGGTCACGCGGGCCGGCGCGACCCCGACAGATTCCGTGGGAGGTACAGCGCGATGGGAACCAAGTATGTGAAGTTCGGCGTTCGGCTGCTCGACGATCTCGGCGGCGTCCGTGATCTGGTGGCGCTCGCCCAGCTAGCCGAGCGGCTGGGGTTCGACACCCTCTGGTACCCTCACGACATGTTTCGCCTGAACTCGTGGGTGCTGAACTCGGCCGTCGCCCAGACGACCTCCCGGATCGAACTGTTCTGCCGCACCAATGTCTATACTACCGATCCGGCCGAGATCGCGACCTATATCGCGACTCTCGACGACATCGCCCAGGGACGGGCAAGCGTGTCCATCGGGCTGCACAACACCGACACCATCACGTGGGTCGGGATGCAGGGGAGCGACGTTCTGCAGCGGGTGCGGGAAGCGACCGACATCGTCCGGCGGTTGCTGCGCGGCGAGGTGGTGGCGTACGGCGGGCAGATCTACCGGTGGACCGAGAAGGCATACCTGCGCGTCAAGCCGCACCGGGCCGACGTGCCGATTCTGATCTGCCCGGTGGGGGAGGCGGCTTTGGAACTAAGCGGCGAGATCGGGGACGGGACGCTGCCGATGGTTACCCCACCGGCATCGGCCTCACTCATTATGGAGCCGATTCAGCGGGGGCTCCGGCGGTCGCAGACCCCCGGCCGGCGCTTCGATGCGTGCGCGTTCGTGTGGATGGCGATCTCCGAGGACCGGGACGAGGCGCGCAACATGCTCGCGGATGTGGTCGCCTATTTCGGCACCTACCTGGACCCCCGGGCGCTGGGCGTGCTTGGGCTCACGGTCGACGACCTGCGGCCCGCTTATGACCGGATCATGGCCCGCGATCGCGCCGGGGCGCGGGCCGCGCTCACGCCACAGATGCTGCGGCTGGGCATCTACGGCACGCCCGACGAGTGCGCCCAGCAACTGGAGGTGATCGTGCAGGCCGGGTTCAACCACATCTCCATCGGCGGCCCGCTCGGCCGCACACCGGCGGAGGCGATGCGGCTGATCGCCGAACGGGTGATCCCGCACTTCAGGTCGACCACCGCGAACGTGTGACCGC
>Ga0209580_10000144_pt1 | contig 51182 bp, 44 predicted proteins | sample Coa_R1_5_FD_187153 | JGI IMG/M metagenome (GOLD analysis project Ga0209580, IMG submission 187153) | Surface soil microbial communities from Centralia Pennsylvania, which are recovering from an underground coalmine fire - Coalmine... | ecosystem: Environmental > Terrestrial > Soil >... | reverse complement strand
CGGGCCCTACAAAATCGATTCTCTAGCTTGACAATCGGTTGCGGTTGCCCGAGACTCAGTCGTTTCCGGCAATCGTCTTTATCTTATGGATCCTACTTATGCGTAGAGCAATTCTGTTCGTACTCTCGACTGCCGTTGCCTATGGCAGCAAGACTCTCCTGCTGGCACAAAGCGAGGCGACTGACGTGGTGGTACTCAGCGAGCCGGGATTTCCGGCCGCAAACTCAGCTGCTCCTTCTGCACAGCAACTGGCAAACTTGTTTGGGGATGTGAGAAACGTAGGCGCAGAGCAATTACCCGCAATCCTCTCATCACAGTCCACTCACATTTTGGTGCTTCCTTATGGCTCAGCCTTCCCTGAGGAGAGTTGGCCGACGATTAAGAGCTTTCTGGATCGCGGAGGCAATCTCCTAGTGCTCGGCGGAATGCCGTTTACGCGTGCGGCGTATCGCGATGCCCAGGGATGGCATCTACGTGATTACAGCGTCAGGTTCATCCGCCCATTGATGATTGATCAGTACCAGGAGACTCCGGGATCGGATGGTCTTCAATTTCAGAACAATCCCGAGTTGACTTTGAAAGTGCCAGCGTTCTCCTGGAAGCGAGCGTTCAGCCCAGTGATCAGGCTGAGTGCTGTGGATCTGTACCATCGGGGTGGCGCGGCAGGTTCACTCGATGCGCGGCTTGACGCGCTCGCGTGGGGCACCAAGGAAGGGCGCAAATTGTCTGCGCCCGCGATTCAGGTGGATCACGACCGGAACGGATTCGACGGCGGTCGCTGGATTCTGGTGAATGCGGAGCTAGGGCGCGAGTTCTTCGACAACAAGGAACTGATCCAGTCTCTGCTGAATCGTGCGCGGGAAGGTGAACTGCAATTCGCCGTGCGTCCTGTGTTGCCGCTCTATTTTCCGGGCGAGCCAGTAGAACTGCAAGTCGACTGGTCTGCAGCACAGCCGGCGAGCGGGCTCTCAGTGAAGGTCACGAGCTTCCAGGAGTCCGATCCCTCGAATCGCACAACCGCGACTGCGGCTCTCCCATCGACGGCGCCGATCATATTTCCGCCCCCCCAGGGCAAGGGACTCATCATCATCGAGGCGCAGCTGGTGCAGGGCGACCGAGTGCGTGCTATCTATCACTCGGGATTCTGGATTCGCGATGAGGCTTACCTTCGATCCGGCCCGCATCTGAGTGTGAATCACGATTATTTTGAACTCGATGGACATCCGCTGGCGGTAGTGGGCACGACATACATGTCGAGCGAAGTGCAGCGATTATTTTTCGAGCATCCCAACGTTTACGTATGGAATGAAGATCTCGGACAGATTCACGATGCTGGTTTGAACATGATCCGCACCGGGTGGTGGACGGGCTGGGACAAGTTCTGCGATGAGAATGGGCAGCCTTACGAGCGGACGCTGCGCACGCTGGAAGCCTATCTGATGACGACCCGTAAATACGGCTTGCCGGTGCAGTTCAACTTCTTCGCTTTCTTGCCAGATGTGCTTGGGGGGAGCAATGCGCTTCTGGACCCGGCAGCGGTAAGAAGGCAGCAAACCTTGATCTCAGCGGTGGTCTCGCGCTTCCACGATGTGCCATTTCTGGCTTGGGATCTCATTAATGAGCCCAGCTTTTCGCAGCATCTGTGGACGATGCGCCCCAATGGCGATTCCATCGAGTTGGCGGCCTGGAACGAGTGGCTGAACAAACGCTACCCGGATCGTGACAAACTCGCTGCAATGTGGAATGTTCCGCCGCAGTCCATTGCTGGTACGATCTCTCTTCCCAGCGAAATGGAATTTTCCCCGCGCGGGATGTATGTCGGAATCAACTCTCTAAGGGTTAATGACTACGTCCTCTTCGCGCAGGAATCGTTTGCGCAATGGGCACGCACTATGAGGGAAACCATCCGCGCGACTGGCTCGCAGCAGCTGGTCACTGTCGGTCAGGATGAAGGTGGGATCCAAGATCGTCTTTCGCCCGCGTTCTGGGGTTCGTCGGTCGACTTCACGACGAACCACTCCTGGTGGCAGAACGACTACATCCTTTGGGATTCGCTCGCGGCGAAGCAGCCGGGTGAAGCCATGCTCATCCAGGAAACGGGGCTGCAGCGGGAGTTGAACCTCGATGAGATCGCGCGGCGCACTCCGGAGAATGAAGCTGCTCTCCTCGAGAGGAAAGTCGCGACGTCGTTCATACAGGGATCGGGCGCGATCGAATGGCTCTGGAATACGAATTCCGATATGACAGAGAGCAACGAGACGCCGATCGGGGCAGTGCGCACTGATTACACCGAAAAGCCAGAGGCGACGTTGCTGCGGAAATTTGCTCAATTTGCGCCTTCGCTGCAGGAGCATCTTCGCGATCCGCAGCTTCCTCCGATTGCCATCGTCACCTCGCAGGCGTCGCAATATTCCGTCCTGGCCGATTTCCAACTGGAGGCGCAACGGCGTGCCGTGCGCGCGCTGACATACCTGGCCCGCCTGCCGGCTTATGTGGTCGCTGAGAATCAGATCGAAAGGCTGAGCAATCCAAAGCTCGTGATCCTTCCATCGCCGCAAGCGCTCAGCGACACGGCCTGGGCAGCGCTGGTGAAATACGTAGATGCGGGAGGAACTCTGCTTATAAGCGGTCCCGTCGATCGGGACGAGCATTGGCTGGTAAGGCATCGAGCTGTCGAGCTTGGGGTCAAAGCACATGCTGAGCCCCTGGTCTATCACAACGCTGCCATATCTTTCGGGAACGCCAGGATTCATCTTGCTTTCGGCCAACAACAGCAGAATTGGTTGGATTCGCTGAAGTTTGAGGATGACTCGACGCTTAAGGAAATTTCGCACGGGAAAGGGCGTATTTTTTGGGCAGCTTATCCGGTGGAGTTGGCCGAGGACCTGCAATCCGCAGCTGACCTCTATTCCCAGGTGGCCGCACGGATGAACCTATCACCGCCATTCACCACAGGCAGTGAACTCGCATCGGGAGTGCTGGTGTTCCCGACCGTAATGGCAGATTCGGTAATGTACGTGTTTGTGTCAGATTCCGACAAAGACGTGAGCGTCAATATTCGCGACCAGGCGACGGGAGTTCCGATTGTCTTTCCTTTGCGGGCCCAGCATGCGGCGCTTGCGGTGATTGGGAAGAAGGAGAAGAAAGTCGTCGCCAAATATGGCTTCTAGTGTCTCTGCGTTTCTTACTCCCTGACCATCCCGGCCCGGGCACCCGAAGTTAAGGCGGGAACCCCTCGAAGTACGCTCTCCTTACAGCATCTGGGGTATTGTCTGTCTCCGCGCAGGAAAATACTTTCAGGGTATTAGGCCAGCCTAGAGTGCTCCGCTCATCGCTGGGAAAAGCACAGGAGTAGAAAAAAGGAGGAATGAGATGCCAAAGGGTACGCTGCGGGACCTGTACATCGACGAACTGAGGGATCTCTACAACGCCGAGACCCAATTGACGAAAGCACTGCCCAAAATGGCGAAGGCATCTTCGAACAGTGAGTTGCGGCAGGCATTCGAAGAGCATCTCCGGCAGACATCTGAGCAAGTTTCACGCCTTGAACAGATGTTCGACATGCTGGAGGAAAAGGCGACGGGAAAGAAGTGCCTTGGGATGGATGGTTTGGTGAAAGAAGGTGCCGAAACAATCCAAGAAGATTATGAGGACGCAGTAATGGATGCCGCCATGATCGGCGCCGCCCAAAGGGTGGAGCACTATGAGATTGCCGCTTATGGGACGACGCTGGAACTCGCCCGACTACTCGGAGAAGAGGAACACGTTTCCCTGCTGGAGCAGACGCTCGGTGAGGAAAAGCAAGCAGATGAGAGGCTGACCCAATTGGCGGAGGCGATCAATCCGCAGGCCTTGGAAACTGACGAAGGAAGGAGCGACCGGCACGGCGAAGCGGGAGAAGGAAAGAGAAGAAGCAGGACTTCATCCCGACACGCCGCCTGACCGAAATCGGTGGAAGGGCGCCCGCCCTTCCACAAACTCTCTCTGCCATGTGCAAAAATACGGCAATTACAGTATGGGCCCACTTGGTTTTCTGAGGATATGTTCTTACGGCAAATGCCTAGCACTTCGTCCGCTGTGAGGATTTCAGATGAAAAAGCTTTCCAGTAACTCCTATTCCTCTGGAAGTCCCAAGGTCTCCTGGCACTCTTTGTATCAAGCTGCCATATTCGAAACTGATCGAGAGTTAATTCCCGCCAGAATTGCCGAGGCTGAAAAGGCAATTCTCGATCGCGTAAAAGAGCTCTTCGGAGTCGATTCCGACCACATTGAAGAAGACCAAACTCTGGACGACGCACTGTATGCCCTACGGGCGCTGCGGAACTGCATGGTATCGGCAGCGGGCGCTGCGTAGTAGTTGCCTTCTAGTACCGAGCCCGGATTCAACGGTTCTAGCGGGCATTTCCTAAGTGAAGGCAGTGCGTCTAGCTGGGGCAACGCTGTATTGTTGGCTCTTGTCGGTCGTCTTAGAGTGCAAGAAACAAAGAAAGTCGAGCTTCCCTCTAATGGCGAGCAAACCGACAGCGCAAGTTCCACCCGTGCAACTTCCATCCAGGAGTATTAATCTAAGGCACACGTTTGAGAATGCAGTCCGTGATCTTCATCAAGCCGGAATAACTGGAAAAACGTCGAACTACCGCAGGCCTATCGTGCAGCGATCGTACGTGCCCTCGGAATCTTCGGCTAATGCTCAAAAGAGGGCGCTCTTTGACGCGGCCAAGGCTCTAGCACAACTGTGGAAAGTTGCGCCTAACTCCGGTCGCTGATGTTCCAGGGAGTGAGCCTTCAGAAGATTGCAAGAATCACCACGGGAGGGTGCAGGGGTGGCTCCTTCGCAGGCGCAGTCTTCTTGCGCGACGAGACGATGATGGTGACAAGAATCATCATCAACAGCAGCGCGACAGCAGCGGTCGCGGTCCGTTTCCCGGTATTTGGATTTCCAACGATCATTCCACACATACCTAGCGACAACGTGGCGCGTGTCGTTCTTTAGCGACAGAACTGCAAAAGGGCTTGCTCCGAAGGTTCACGGGAGGACCGGCAAATGCCCCCGGAGCACGCCATCTAAACAGCTTTCCGCAAGTCCTTAACGCTTTCGGACCCGCGTTGAGTTGCGCCTTCCCAGAACAGGTTCCACACGAAGCAACGGCCTCTGTGCGGCGCTCGCGCAAGTGACTTTGGAACGTATCCCACCGACCACCGATTCCTTCGGCGTTGCTGCTGATCACGACTGAGTCGCTTCCGGCGGGTCTCACGCGTTCTGTCGGCCTAGAGGCGGCTTCCCAGTCGGCTCTTTCGCTAGAAATGGAGACGGAGGTGGGCTGCATTCTCTCTCTGACCTGTAGCCCTTGCGCTTTGGCAACTGCCCGTTCGGATTGCACGTTCCCGGTCATCTGTTGCGTGGTCGGAGTGACATTGCGATCCGTCTCGGCCCGGTGCATCACTGGATCGGCAACCCACTTTGCGCGATACTTCCCTTCATAATCGGACCACTTGGCATCAGACTTCAAATCTGATTCGTCGAATGGCGGGAAGTTCTCGACCTGCTGCTTAGTAAGATTGGCCTCGAAGTCGTTTTTGTGCTCCGAAGACATACGGATCTCCTGTGCGGGAACCAGAAACTTCTTTGTGTGTAGCCACCCTCCTGTCTCGACCACGACATAGCGAATGTCCGCTGTCGAGTGGTCGAAAATCACGTCACTGATTTTGCCGAGTTTCTCATCGTTAGCGCCGTACAGATGGGTTCCGCGAATGTCTTCAGCGCTTCCCGCGATCACCGTGTCTTTTAGCATGCCGTAATGTGCCATGTATTCCTCCGTTTTGCTGTGTGCAACCGTGGTGCGCTCTAAAAGCGCCTTACCTCTACTGAGAGTATTGGTTGATGCAGACTCGCGGGCAATCGGCCCTTCCCTGTAGTTGTGAAGAATTGGGAGTTATTCAGATTTGCCCTGGATCTTCCGGATCCGGTTCCCTGATGGGGGCGTCCGGGTTTTCCGGCGGATCAAGGGGATCCTGCACTGGCGACGGATACGGCTCTGGTGGGGTTCCCAAATGGTAGGCGAATCTAGGATCTTTATCGGGATACATGCCAGTCTGATGCTGGCGAAACGGCAACGGCAGCCATTGATTTCGGATATTCGATACATCAAGCAGCATTGACTGAGGCCTTCCAGCCTTCTCCAATTGGCTCTGACATTTATGCGATGGCGGGCCCCGAGGGCCCGCCAACTCACAACCCTCAAAACTTCTCACTCCGCGTTACTGTGGTGGCGTACTGATTCCCGCCGGCGGAGGCGTAGGTGGCGGGTTGCCATTCGGATTCGCGGGCTTGTTGCCCCGTGGTCCCTGGTACAGTGGATCCAGACGGCGTTGTTTCCTGGTTTGAACCGTTTGGACTAGTGGTTCCCGGAGCCGAGTTGTTCGGACTTGTATTTCCCGGAGTCGTTCCGTTCGGCGTATTTGAGCCTGGCGAAGTCGTAGCCGGCGGGTTCGTGCCTGGAGTAGAACTATTCGGCGACGCACCTGGCGTCGACGGACTACTCAGGCGTATCCGATTTTCGATGAGTTTCATCCTTCACTAGCGTCGTCGGCAATCGGCTCATTCACCAAGTATGTGGAGCTCCAGGTCGTGGCTGTATCCGGCGGATGCCGTAAATCCTATCCTGAAGGTTGTTGTCGGGCACGGAGGGTCCACAGATGAGGTCTGGGTTGAATCCTGTAGAACGCTGAATAGGAAGGGAAAATCAAGGGACGAGTTCGATACTGCTCACCTGGATCGTGTTGCTCTTCATGTCCAGCTTGCCCTTGACTTTTACCTGCTTGCCGATGAATTTCTTAGCTCTCCCTTGGTCGTCCAACTGGTAGTTGAGTCTCGTCACTGGATCCTTCAACAAGAGACCTCCTTTTTCTTGTTCAACGCGTCCAGTAAATGCAAGTTCATCCTGAGTCTGATCCGAGGGAGAAGACGACACGCGGGAGCGTCGAGTCTGTGTCTCTGAGGAAGCGGAAGATTGTTGTGCCTGTCCCCGCGGCGTTGCGTTTGTCGGTGACGCATCTTCGTGCGCCCGCTGACTATCCGCCGACGAGGAAAGAGCCAATGCCGCAAAGGTCAAAGCGGCGGCTGCCAGCAATCGAAAAAGAATATCTTTCATTTCGTCGTAACTCGATCCACATCCTAAGCATCTCCAACTGAACAGTTGTGCTCAACTCTCGGAAGTTACGGAAGCAACCTTGATGGTGTTGCCAGTGCGCGTGCCGACGATACGAGCGCGCTGGCCCGCCAGCTTTTTAATTGAGCCGAGGTTACCTTCAAGAATGTAGACGGATTCATTATCAATGAGCGCGAAAACGGCGCCCCCATGAACACAGACTCGGACGCAAGTAGTTGCTGAGCGGTCAAGACCGGGCTGATGTCTTGCGCCACAGTGAGAACAAGTAATCATTCCTTCGAAGGACCGAGCACCTTCCGGCGGGTTGAGGTGCCCCGTTTGACCGACCGCAACCCCTGCAGCCGCTCCCAAGCTGGCCAAAAGCAGGGCCAAGGCGAGAGCCACGCCAACTCCGAGCAAGATGATTTCGCACAAATGCTTAGTCTTCATGCAGGATCTCCTGACACCGACAGTCATGGATGCTCAGTTTGATAGACAAGTTGGCGATATGGACGAGCACATGGCTTGCCATTCCGCCAAAAAGCTGGTTTCTCAGCTTACCTTTTCAAATGGAAGCACAAACCAAGAGTGTGAACGCAACACCTATGTGTTGTTGAGAAGGACGCAAGGTAGAAATTGCTTACAGGGTGCACTCTTTCCGATCAAAAATGGCGCAAATGCTGGTGCTAGCTAGGCTGCTGCGGCAGCGGCTTGTGTCGCGCCGAGACTTGCTGCTTCCTGGGCGCCAGCGCCGCGGAGAAGTTCAATCGCGCTCGTCGCCTTTGCCTTCTCCGCACAAGAGACATACACCAATGCACCTACATCGGAGAGCTGGTGTCCAAGTCTTTTCGCATCATCCGGAGAGAATCCAAGATCTACCAGCGTTCGAGAACCGCGTGAAAGTGAAGATGAATTCTTCTCTGTGAACAGAGCATTCAAGAACGCCTGGGATCGAACGAATACACCAACCGTGGGGATTACAACGGCCCCGAACTTCGAGAACCAGCGAATCATGCGTGCGGTCGTCGCAGTCTCGAGTCCCGCAACACAGTTCGTCGAGTCATGGAAGATCTCAGCGTCGGGGTGAGCGGGCGAAAGGACCATGCAAATGTTCTCATTTTGGTAACCGGCCCGATTGAGTGCTGAAACAACCTCGGGCAATGCCACGTTGCGCGAGTACATTCCGTAAGCTGCGGTTCCGCTACTGATCATGAGTAAACTCCGAAGCCGGGCTATGCGGAAGGCGATCTAAGTCCTTCGACGGCGCAGGCAAGTTTGTAAACCATACAAAGATTATTAATTCGAGGCACTAGGGTGAATCATGTAAGGCCCCAAGGCTGGAGTAAGGGTTTTCTTGGCTATGAAGATGGCTCGATTTTAAGGACCCTGATGGATCTAAGGCGGGGGCGAACGTTTCCCACGACTTTTACGATGTGATTTTCATAGACTTCAAGAGCTTCATAGGCTTCAAGTTGATACGTCGTGCTGTCCTGCACTTGGAGAACAAACCGGTTCCCGTTTTTGATGATCTCACCCGCATAAGACTGGGCGGGTTCCTGCTGGCTTTGCGGGTCGGCGGGCAACTTGGCTTGTTGGTCTTGAGGTTGTTCCGGTTGCGGTACGGAAGGGTTCTGGGGTGGCAATGGCTGGGGCGTCGGTTGTGGTTTCTGCAGCTGAGACCAGGCAATCAAATCGCGGCTCGTGTATGCATCCTCGGGAGTTCGGAGCGTCGATTGTTGAGGAAAGGCCCCTGGTGCAAGCATCAACAAGAATGCGATAAGCGTCGTCATTCGACCCATAATGATTACATCTCCGAAAGACGAAGCTATGGTTCAGATATGTCGACCCTTCGATGCTCTGAGCCAGCGCGTGACCCAGACAGGCGTCGTCAGAGGTGGTTTTACGCGTCGCCTCCCAAAGGGTCCATAGAGTGTTCGCGGTATCGCGCGGCCAGCAGTTCTGCATCAGCTCAAAAGACGTGAACTATGCCATTCCGCACGGCATAGCGCGTCAGATCGGCTACGGAATGCAGACCCAGTTTGCGCATGAGGTTTGTGCGGTGTGTCTCAGCGGTCTTGACACTGAGGTTCAGGGTCACGGCTACTTCTTTGCTTGTCCGCCCTTCCGCTAGCAATTGGATCACTTCACGCTCGCGCGCCGTGAGGAGGTCACCGGAAGGATTTGTCACATCTTCGATTTCGGAACGTTTCTTTTCGCGGTTCAGAAACCCGTCCAACACCATCTGGCTGACGCGCGGCGTGAAAAATGTCTTCTGGCTCTCGAGAGCCTCCACAGCGGCGACCAAATCGCGCCCGGCATCGGATTTAAGAAGGAATCCGCGAGCGCCCGCGCGCAACACCTCGCGGATAACGTTGTCTGAATCGTGCATGGTTAGAATCAGGATCGCCACGTTCGGATTGGTGGCCAGAATTTGGCGGGCGGCTTCCAACCCATTCAGATTTGGCATTCCGATATCAAGCAGAACCAAGTCAGGCTTCGTGCTTGTCGCAAGCTCCACGGCATCACGTCCATCCTTAGCCTCGGAGCACACCTCCCATCCCGGGTGACTTTCCAAGAGAGAGCGAATGCCGCGCCGGGCAACTTCGTGATCATCTGCGATAAGAATGCGGAGCATTTTCCACCTCCGAGATACCGAACGGAATCCATACGGGTCCGCGCTGTAAGTTATTCGGAATCAGTCATTCAGACGCTTGGAAGCATTTACTCTGTCGCTCTAGTAGCACATCTGCTGCCAAACACCTATCCTCTTGCTACCGAATAACAACACCGAATCCGCGCCTGAGACTCTGTGTAACTTTTGCCAAATGGCAACAAATTGCGAGGGGAAGAGCACTCGGGCTCAAACCTTTAATGTTGCGCATACATAGAACACTGTAGTTCTTCGGCAGCGCACCCCATTTCCCAAGCAAATCCCTAGTCACAAATGCGTTAACCGAGGACGCCAGTATTGCATCTGAAAACTTTCACGGGAGACGTCGCGCGATGCGTGCAAGTTTCACATCTCATTTCCACTCATTTCTACGGCGCAGTTTTCCTCTAGCTGCGTTCGCGGTAATTTCATGTGGCTGGGCAGCCTCTCAGGACGGCCCCATGGCTTTACCGCCGCGAACCCCGCTGCCACCTGCTTCTGCGCAGCAGGAGTCCAAACCCCCGCAACCCGCCGATCAGCAATCAGGGGAGCAGTCGATTTCTCCGATTCAGAGCTCCGAAGATCAAGGCCGATTCGTTTTCAGGAAGCAGGTACAGGAGGTCGTGCTGCATGCAACTGTTGTCGATGAATATGGAAGGCTGGTCACATCGTTGGATCGCACAGCCTTTTCGATCTATCAAAATGGACAACCGGAAGCGATTACCTCCTTCCGCAGAGAGGATGTAGCGGTTGCAATCGGAATTGTGATCGATAACTCCGGTTCGATGCGCGATAAACGAGCCAAGGTGAATCAAGCGGTATTAAACCTGGTTCGCGCGAGCAATCCGGAAGATCAAGTGTTCGTGGTGAACTTCAGTCAAACACCTTATCTGGATCAAGACTTCACCTCCGACGTAAATCTGCTCCAAACCGCGTTGCACCAGGTTTCGAGTCGCGGAAGCACGGCTCTTTACGATGCCGTGGTGGCATCAGATTTTCATCTGCGCAACAATCCCCGCCTAGACAAAAAGGTGTTACTCGTGATCACCGATGGACAGGACAATATGAGCCGGGAAACCTTGCAGGATGCGTTACGGAAACTGCAGTCGAATAAAGGGGCGACGCTGTATGCGATCGGTTTGACGAATCCAGGAATGACGCGCTCCGGCCGGGAAGCATTACAGAGTCTTGCGGCTAGCACCGGCGGTACAGCATTCTTCCCGCAGAATCTGGACGAGGTGGATTCGATCACTCGATCAATCGCACACGATATTCGCAGCCAGTACACGCTGGCATACAATCCCGGAAGCAATATTGGGAACGGATACCAGAAGATACGGGTGGAGGCGAGAGGCCCAGCACACAGCCACCTCATCGTTCGGACCCGATCGGGCTATTTTCCAGGAGAGGCCGTGAAATAAGAAGCAGAGCGGATCAGGCCGCAGTCGGTCCTGTCGGTGACTTCGGAGGCGGCGGCAATTCAATCTGGATCAGATTGTTCTTGATCGCATAGACGACCAAGTCGCGAATCGAGTGGAAACTTAGCTTTCGCATGATATTGCTGCGATGGGTCTCCACAGTCTTGGTACTCAGATTCAAGAGTGACGCGACCTCCTTGGAGCTGTTCCCTTCGGCGAGAAGTTGAGTGATCTCTCGTTCGCGGGCCGTTAAGGTCGGCAGCTTCGGGGCTTCGTTCCTCGAGACCTTCTGGCCCTTTTCCAGGAAGCCGGCCAGTACCAAGTCATTGACGCGCGGAGTGAAGAACATACGTTTGTTCTGCAGAGCCTCGACGGCTGAGACCAGATCCCGCGCGGCGTCCGATTTAAGAACAAAACCACGAGCACCGGCATCGAGAGCTTCGCGAATCACCTGATCCGAGTCGGTAATGGTAAGCACAATGACCTTGAAGTGGGGATCATGCTGGAGGAGTTGCCGTGTAGTATCCAAGCCGTTCAAATTGGGCATGCCGATGTCGACAATGACGACGTCGGGTTTCAGCTGCAGAGCCTTGTCCACGGCCTCGCGACCGTCGCTCGCCTCGCCACAAACCTCCCAGCCTTCGTGCTTTTCAAGGAGCGCGCGCAAACCTCTGCGCACAATTTCATGATCGTCTGCCAGAAGGATTCTCAGCGCCATAAATTTGCCCTTTCCCCAGAGTCCGGTCAAGACAGGCCATTAGGCCTAGCTCACTTGCGGATAAGTTCGTTCCTTGAGAGCGGTAAACACTCGGTGCTGGCTTACCGCTTCTACGGCTGCCAGCAAATCTCGAGCCGCGTTGGATTTCACAACGTAACCGCGAGCACCCGCTTCCAGTGCTTCACGCATCATCTGAGGCGAGTCATGCTGCGTTACGAAGAGAATCTCCAGGTCAGGAAATTGCCTTCGCAACAAGCGACACGCCTCCAGGCCATTCATTCGCGGCATGGTGACATCCAGTACCATCACATCGGGATTCAATTCCCCGGCTTTTTCCAGGGCCTCGGCTCCATCAGAAGCTTCCCCTATTACTTCCCATCCCGAATGCCCTTCCAGAAGGGTTTTCAGTCCCTGTCTCACAATCGGATGATCGTCGACGACAAGAATGCGAATTGTCATTCGAATTCAGTTCCTCGGGGGAGACCCACCAGACGATTCGCCACATTTTATCCCTGAATGGACGTGACAGCCTGACCAATAACCAGTTAGTTTCCACGACACAAACTCGGCAGAGGGGAATGCGCCCTAAATATCCAAAGCAGAGGCTAACGTTCGAGTCCCGCAGGACCAATACAGGGAATCCTGTATTTCGCCGATCCCTCCTCCGAAACCTAAAGCACCCCATCAAAACCCGCTAGGAGTGAGCGGGAAATAGGTTTGATCGTGCAGTAACAAGTCAACTGCCTCCACGACAGCTCCGATATCCTGCTTCGCGCAGGCTCCGCGCACACCGGCCTCGCGTGCGGCGTCCGCAAGCTGTCTGGAAAGATGTAAAGTCACCATCAAAATCGGGATTTTCGGGAACATGGCGGAGATCTGCTTGGCAACGTCGACCCCATTCAGATCTGGCATCTGATAGTCCAGAACAACCAAATCAGGAGGTGATTCCAAGACCTGGTGCAACGCCTCACCCCCGGTGCGCGCTTCTCCACAAACTCGCCATCCTTCCTGCTGCTCGAGGATGGCTCTCAGGTAGCGTCGGACTGCGGGATTATCGTCAACAACCAAGATACGGATCAACCGAAAGCCTCCCCGCTGCTAATAAAAAGCACGAATTCCGCGCGGGTAATGAGAATAGCCCCTTTCCGGAAACACCAAACGCGGATTTAGAAACCACGTTGATCGACTTGCAACTTCGATCACGGCTCCCGGCTGATTACGTTTTGTCGCCTTTTCTCAGAATCACCTCACTCAACCTATGGGAGGGTTAGATGAACCACAATCCAGTGAAAACAGTAGAGTTCCACAGAAATCATCGACTTTTGTTCGAGCTTGTATCTACCAAATGCCTTTATCGCTGCCGGTGATCTTCAGTTCGAGTGCGGCCGCGGTGGCCAAGCCTGGCAGCAGGCTCAGACGGAGAGAGTTTCGAACCTCGCCACGCATGAGAAGTGTCTTAAGCTCGCTCGCGTACAGACTCAATGAATGCGGCAAAATGGGCACACGCAGAAAGTCTCGGCGATAGTGAACCTTCTCCACTCCGAACTTTGAGGATCCTCTCACAAGCGCTGGTAATACGATGCCCTGGCCTCGAAACGATTCGATATAGCCAGAGATGACTGTGAGATAAGTGGCAATTCCCTCCCAAATCCCTGCAGCCAATCCCAAACTGTGGAGATATGTAAAGTCGACGCACTCGGATTCCAACAAGGTGACATTGTCGATCACGTCACAGAGACGAATGTAGAAGTGCCGATACATGCGCTGCAGCGTGCTGATGATGATGCGATCTTCGGGTGCCAAGACGCGAAACGAATATTGACCGATGTTGATCACGCGAGTACGGCGTGATAGCGATTCTGACACGGCGGTTTGTTCCCCGGTCTGACCGAGGCGCCCGATGTGTACCTCGACGAGCTCGGGCAATCCGGGCACGATGAAGTTCCATTTGTTGGCTAGTCGATCGCCCCAGCTTCGCTGGTCGACCTTCGCCCCGAAATTCGTGGCCATTACGTCCACGACAAGAGCTGGTTCGGCATCCGAGTACAAATCAAGATCGCTTCCTAGATCCGGCCAGTGATCCAGCGACTTGATCACGGTAACGGAGCATCCATCTTCTTCAAGAGTGGCGCAGATACGATTCAGGAAGGCAAGGGCATGACGGATGCGAGAATTTTCTTGTTCGACAGCGAGCGACACCCACTCCCCGAAGTCTGCGCTTCTATTCATTTTCAGAAGCTGGCTTAATTGGGAGAACGCGCGGATGATCACATGGTTCTTTGCAGCGAGCTCCGCGATAGACTTGAATTTACTTCGATTCATATCGAGGACAGTTTCAGCCATCCGATTCGTGGGCACGGACGAAGCGGGATCAGTCAGCACAAGTTCAGATAAAAAGTGAAAGTCGTTTTCGGGTTGGCGCGACGTCTCCATCGGAGAGGGCTCCATTTCAAGGCTATGGTGAATTGCCGGGCCTCTTTGATGCAGTTCGACGGAGCCGAGGTTGGTGCGTGAGCTTCGGATTACTTTCCTGCGGAAACAGAAGATGAGCTGCTTTGGCTACACTTGGCAAAATTGAGCCGCTCGACCGCCGTTCCCTCCTCGTAGTCATTCCACGTTTCGATCATGATGAAGGGAAGCGGATGAGCCTCGTCGAAGTAACGAGTGTACAAGTGAAGGGTGTCTTCGAACGTCTGGCCGCAACGGCTCTGCATGTGACGATTAAGTCCCCAAGGCGCGGATGAGTCGTCGAAGCCCGGCCACGCGGCGCCGACAATGATCTTGTCGGGATGCTTGTTACGCATGTTTTTGTAAAAGTCATCCAGGTATTGTTCACCCCAATTGCTGCCATCTGGAATCCAACCCTTTTGTCCGGGCTGCACCCAGGCATACATACCGGAGAAGTTCGCAGCGTACTGTACGGGAGGTTCGTCTTTATAGATCAGTACAGGAGGCGACTCCCATGACTGGCAGTGCTCAATAACCCGGTTCCAGTCGACGTGACCCCGCTTCGGAAAAATGAAGATCATCGGGTGACCGTTATACATCAGATAGGAACTGCGATGAGATGCACTGGGACCGATGTAGGATCGATAGGCCTTATCGAATGCTGAAATTGCAGCGTCAGTGGCCTGGGCGTCATCGTCCGCAGGCTCGTTGTACAAGAGAGCCACCTGAAAGCGGCTCTCCTCCGCAGCTTCCTGCAGCAGTGCAAAGTTGTGATCTGAAAATGGGGCACCTTCTCCGTACCAATCGACGACGAAGGCCCAGATGCCCATGTGCCTCGCTTGTTGAATTTGTTTTCGAAGAACTGCGGGATCGTAGCTGACATAACCGACGTCCAGGTGTTGGCGATCGCCGAACCACGGCATGTAAACGGCGAGAAGCTTGGGCCCGGCGTTAGGTGCCTGCAGATTGCGGTCCACCGCGCGATGCATACCGGGCGTGGTGCATCCCGTCCCTACCATAAAACACACGATCGCCAGTGCCAGCAGCTTGTTCGACAAGGAAGGACTCCAGTTTGCGATGAGCTTTGGATGCCACGCCCAGAGCCTGGGTTGGCGGGCGCCGATTCTTCAGAACTGAGGGACGGCCTGGAGCTGGCGGATTACCCACCGGTCTGCACCAGGCGTCATCAGCACCACGTAGTGCACAATCGCATGCTCGTTGTGAATGGTCTTGCCGCCGTCGTGAATTTCAAAGTCGTACTCGGCCGTGTCGTGCAATTCGATCACGTCACCGACGGGGGCATAGAAAATGGCCTCGAGTTTATGTCGCTGGTTGAGGTATCGCGAAGTCATACCGCTTCGCTGCTGGCTGCTTACCGTCCCTCTCAGACAGTCATTTGCAGGGCCGGCAAAAAGGCCGTTCAAGGGGCCGGCTGAGTTCGATTCCAATGCTACATCGAGATTAGCCCACGCGAACTTGTAGTCGCGCACAATGGCACGCTGCGTCAGAGTCTCCACAGACCGCGGGCCCGTGTTGCTCGCATCCAGTGTGACTTGGGGAGAGTTGTCCACCGCGAAAAGAGTGGATGATGACAACAATACCAGCACGATCAAGGCGAAGACTCTCAGCCAGGCATGGTGCTCCGTGTTGCACAAGTCTTTTTTCATTTCACTCACTGCCTCCGAGTCGCAGTTCGTTTCCTGTCGCGACTCCTGACGCGGCCGAGACGACGACAGGGCCTTTGGCGACCATCGTAGCGCGAGCGATATCGTGCTTGACCGGAGCATCCACGAAGCTGACCTCATGGCCATCTTTCGCAGTAAACGTCACGATCGTTCCGTCTGGCACCGGATTACCCGAGCAGTCGCGCACCGGTTCGGTCTCGACGAGAATGCCCCTGGCTGTTCGTTGTCCCTTAATTCGCAGATTGCACGGATCGGATGCGACCTGCTGCACGACTCTGCGCGCAACTAAATCGCTGAGCGATGCCGAAATCTGCAATGCACCAGCGGACTTTCCGGAGCTGGTGCGGAACCAGGCAATGCCGTCATGAGTCTGCACATCACGTGAGGTGGGAGCAGAACCCTTGGCGGTCAATTCAAACTGAACCGTGGCGGGCGCCAGAACGAGGTTATGAAATTGATCGAAGGGCAGAACTACCCCGTTGATCCCGTCATTCAATCCCACCGGAGCTCGCGAAGGATGGACAAGAAAGGTAAGAACGGCTGGCTTGCCGGGAGCAACAAAAAAACGAGCACTGCTGCAAGTGCTGGCACACAGAACGGCCACATAGTCGCCAGAGGTTTGCAGCTCTTTTGCACTCAAGTCGATGTTCTGTCCTAGCTCCGTATCTCGCTTCAAGGAGATGGATGGACCTCTAAGGTAGAAGGTGGCCGGGCCATTCCCCTTGGTTGCGATCGACACTGCCTGCCCGGCAACGGCGTTGGAAGGAACATGGAGTGGCACGTCCTGCGCCCCAGCAACCATCGCCAGGCAGATGAGTGCAACCGTGACCAGGGCGGCATGCACCCTATGACTTTTGCAGGCTGTATTGATTAACGACGACATGAAAGTTCTGAACCTTTCCGGCCACGGATTGTGGGATCTCAACCGCAAATGATTCCGTTGACTGCGGAACCAAGGCTTGCTCTACGTATCCGTCGGAGACCCATACGACCTTGCCACTGTTATCGTAGAAACTGGCGATGACATGCGGGATGTTAACCGTCTGCCCACTTTCGTTCAGCAATTCTCCGTGCAATACGGAATGACCTTGCGCATCCGTTTCGAGCTTCTGGTTCATCACTCCGATAACAGGATCCGATGACGCCGGGACAAGCGTGGCCTTCACATCCATGCGGACATTCTTCACCTTGCTCAGGCTGACATGGGGGAAGTCGATGCGATACGGCGTAACCTGCTTAGGGAGCAATACGTGAAGAATCTTGTCGAAACTGCTTTCATCGTCGATCGCGCTGCCGGAGCCGTCGACCAACGTGGCATTTACATTGACGAATGCGGGAATCGTATCTTCGTTCACGACTTCGCCCGTAACCACGGCGCCTTCAGGGGAATCGACAGCATTCATGGAGACGATGCGTACATTTGGAGCATCGACATTGTGCGCGCCCCATTCCTCCCCTGCGGTCCCGGTAACGAGATCCCAGCGGAGGTAGTTCACCGGGACGATTTGGGCAGGAACATTTGCTTTTGGTGTCTCATCCCAAATTACTTTCCAGGTATCGCCGCGGTGGGCAAGATGAAAATCGCGCACGTCTTCGACCGGTCCTACTGGAGTACTCCAGTGCAAACGCACCCGCATTTGAGCTTCGGAGTTCGTGGCGTGAAGCGGACGCGTGTCGAACCGCTCCAGACTGGAGAATGAACGTAGCCCGCCATTGGAACCGATCCATTCCTGGATGAACGCTTGCTCATTCAGCGTGTCACTGGTGCCTTCGACGCTGGAAAATGCTCGATCCCAGTTTCGTCGTTGAACGTCGAGCAGGAAATTATTGAGAGCCTGTTCGGGGTTGGGGGCACTGGTGCTGAATCCAGGCAGAGCAGCTCCCGCGGCTATTCCGACGGTTCCTGCAGATCGCCCCGTGGACAATCCTAGAAACATGAGAACAACTGTGACAGCAACAATGAGAATGACTATTGGCAGAGTTCGCGTCATTTCATTTCCTCAGGCTACGTAGTCACGCGCCGGTTCCGAAATCTCTCTGTGCGATTCGATGGCTTTTCGCGCAGGCTGTCTTGCGGGCAAGAGCAGTACCAGGAAGATCGCTAACACGCTCACTCCAATGGGAAGCGTGCCCCAGAGCAAGCCCATCCAAGCGGGCGGAATGGCATCAGAGTCGATGCGGTGAGCAGGAGGAACGTCATCTTTCGACCATGCGGTGATTTCACCGTTGTCGAAGGTCTCAGTCTTGCGCCAACCGACAAAGGTCAGCAGCGGCTCGTAGTAGGAATCATGGACAAACACGTACTTCAGTCCATAGCGATTCGCATGCTCAAGCATCGCGCGGAGTGAAGCCATGCCTGCCGAGCCATAGAACTTGGCATTCGTGAGTTGAGCCGAGCCGTAGTGAGTCATCTCCGGCAGAAGTCGGGCAGAGTTGTAGTCGCCATCGACGCTACTGGCGTTTGTATAGGTTGAGACCTGTGCAAGTTCGCTGCCGAAGCCAAGAGTGAGGTAGCGATAAGCATCGTGGCCGTCACGGTTGAGAAATGCAATCACGGGATTCACGTTTACAGTCGCAGCCGGGCGGTAGGGATTCGCGGTCAGCCAGGCGAGAGCAGCACCGACCGTTGCTACGGCAGCCAGAGACAATGCGACGGCCGCTTTCGCCCGAAAACGATCGAGCAATTCGACGGCTAGCAGACCCACAATCGGCATAGCCATCAGCGTTGCCCAGAACGTGAAACGCTCGAAAGTGAGGACTTCAAACGCGCGGCCAAGCATCCACCTGGGCAGCGGGGTCGTGCCCCCGAGCCCAAAGATGAGGGTGAGCCAGAAGCCGAAGAGAAGGGGTCTCAGTCTTTTTACGGAGGCGCCTCGGATGACGATGAATGGCAAGGCCAGAATGAGAGCGCCATACGGAATCACAAAATAGTTGATTGCCGTAATGGAGTTTAGAAGGAAATTCGCGCGACTGTCGTGGGGGATGGGAATCTGATGGATGGGATGTTGGATCAAAGTCATCCAATACGGAAATAGAACAGCTCCAACTCCGATACCGACGAGGACTGCGAACACCACTGCACGTGAAACCGAAGCGACCAGCGAACCCTTTGTGCGGTGATCTAGTGCGTCCATACAGATCACCCAGAGCACAGGGCCCGCAAACAGGACAGTACCGAAGATCAGCGTCACGTGGTGCGCTGCAGCCGCAGCCCAACTCACGGCTACACCCTTGAGCAATGCCCGTCCCGAGCCTTGGGTCGACCATTCGTAAAAATACGGCAGAGCGTTCAAATAGAGGGCAGCGGAGGTAATGGTTGCCAATTGCCCGGCTTGGTAGATCAGGAACGCAAGCGCGCCGAGAAAGATGCTGCCCAACGCCGCGTACGATGCGGAACGCTCATCAACCCAAATGCGGGCAAAACGGAATACACCGGCTGGCAGCAGAAGAACGGCAACCAACTGCACGATCATGTACGCCATTTTCAGGCCGGCAACAGTCGAGACAAGTGCGATCCACTGGTGGGTCAATGGGGGATAAGTTGTCTGTGAAAAGCCTGCGAACCATTTTTCGTTCCAGGGATTAAACCAGTGATGCGCATAATGCGAGGCGAGAAAAATATGGAAGTTCGCGTCGAACGAACCCGACGGAAGTTGCATGAGTAAGAGGGGCCCGTGTACGGCTAAGGCCACCAACACAATCGCTAGAAGCGGAATCGGACGGGAGTAGCTTTCGTTCTGCGTCATTCAACACACACTCCTGCGCTAGGCAGCCCAATTTGATTCCTAACGAGGCCGTAAGGTTTGCGCGATTTCTCACTCTCGATCTCTACGGCCCTAGCTTGAGGCAAACCTAATTGTTCCTATCGCATCTGAACTGGGCCGCAGAGCTTCCTTGTGGAACACTTTGCGGAGACTGTTCCAGACTTCATTCGTATACGTGGTGACTCTGTGAAAAGCCGGTTTCCGCTCACTTGCTTTTGCCTTGTTACAGTTTTGGCGCTCCTGGGAAGGGGAGCAGGACAAACCTACGATCTCGGTTCGGGCAAGAAAACGGACCAACAAAGCTCCAACGGTAACGATTTAAGCTGGGGTGCGGGTATCGACGTCGCGCGGCAAGCGCGCGCGGCCGATGAGGCTCTAAAGCGGAACAACTTCGCAGGGGCCGTAGCGCGCGCCCAACAGGCTGTGAATGCCGCTCCGCAAGATGCGGAACTATGGTTTTTGCTGGGGTATGCGGCTCGCTTGAACGCGCAATACGGGCTGTCGGTAGACGCCTACAATCGCGGACTAAAGCAAAAGCCGAGTTCCGTCCGTGGGCTAGCGGGGTTGGCCCAGACCTACGCTAGAATGGGCCGGGATAATGAAGCGGAGCAATTGCTACGCAAGGTCATCGAAACCAACCCTAAAGACGCCAACAGTCTACAGCTTGCAGGTGAATTGCTGCTCAGCACGGATCCGAAAACTGCATTAACCCTTCTCGAGCGAGCCGATGCCGCCCAACCGTCTGCCCACGGAGATTTGCTGATTGCTCATGCCTACCAGAGGCTGGGGCAACCGGATGAAGCAACACGTTATATCAACCAAGCCAAGAGTCGTGGTCCTCATGATCCTGATGTTCTACGCGCCCTAGCAGAGCAATACAGAAATCAGGGGAAATATGACGAGGCAATCGCAACCCTACAGGCGATTCCAAGCAAGAACGCTGATGTGCAAGCGGAAATGGCGTACACCTATGAACTTGCCGGCAACCCTCAAGAGGCTGCGGCTCTGTACGCGCGCGTCGCCAAAGCCTCGAAGGGAAACATTGGATTTCAATTGAGCGCTGCGCAAGCGTTCATCAATGCCGGGAAACCGGAGGAAGCAACGCCCCTCCTCGATGCGGCACGTTCGATCGATGGCAACAACTATCGCCTCCATGCGATCCTCGCAGCTCTTGCGGAAGCTGATGATCGTCTTCCCGAAGCGGAGCAGGAATACAAAACCGCAATGAGCAACTTGCCGGCTCGAGTGCATGAAGGACCTCTTTATCCGATCGAGTTGCGGCTGAATCTGTATGAGATTTACGTGCGCCAAGACGATAACGCCAACGCAAAACAGCAGTTGCAGACTGCTGCTGCTGCCATTGAGCAAGTTAAGGTACAGGATTCGGCTCGACCGGAGATGCTGCGCCTCAGAGCTGCCGTGGAATCTGCGTCGGGGAACCTTGATGCCGCAAACCGTGACCTGAAAGAGGCGCTGGCTCTCACACCCGACAATGTGAACTCGCTGATGAACTTCGGAACGTTGCAGTGGAAAATGGGCCAAAAAGGCGCCGCACGCGAGACATTCTTGAAAGTTCTGGAACTCGACAAGAATAATCGCCAGGCATTGTCGGGCCTCGGATATCTTGCGCGCGATGCTGGAAATACGAAGCTGGCCGAGTCGTACTTCTCCCGTGCTGTTGCGGCGCACCCGAAAGACTATGCTCCACATCTCGCCCTGGGTGATCTCTACACAGCCGAGCGGAATTTTCGCGCAGCTGAAACCGAGTACGAGAGCGCCCATGAGCGCATGCCCAACAATCCTCTCGCCGTGGCCGGAGGTGCGAATGCCGCGCTCGAGTCGCACAATATTGACTTGGCTCAACGCTGGTTGGAGCGGGCGAACGAAAAGATGAGCACAAACGTGCAAGTACAGCGCGAACGCGAGCGCTATCTCACGTTCCGTGGACAATACGCAGAGTCGGCTCAGCTCGGCGAAAGCGTCATTGCCAAACTTCCGAACGATCGCGAAGGTGTTGATTATCTTGCATATGACCTTTATTACCTCGGTCGCTACGACGAAACCCTCTCGTTAGTCAAGAAACATGAATCTGCCCTGCCGAACGATAAGGATCTTCCTCTCATCGCTGGCAATGTGTACGTTCATAATCACGATCTGCAGGCTGCGCTGGAGAGCTTCACGCGCGCTCTTGAACTCGATCCAAAGATGGCCACGGGATATGTGAATCGCGGCTTCGTGTGGAACGACCTGAAGCAAGCGGCGAAGGCATCCAAGGATTTTCAAACGGCACTGAAGCTACAGCCAGACTACGGCGAAGCTCATCTTGGATTGGCATACGCTGACCTCCAGCTTCATCGTCCCAAACCTGCCCTCAAACAGCTCGAAGCTGCGCAGAAGGCCTTGGGCAAGTCGCGGCCATGGCATCTGGCACGAGCCGAAGCATTCCGCCAGGAAGTGGACTATCCGCATGCCGCGGCCGAGTACCGCACTGCGTTGGCTGAGGACGGCAACGATATTACCACTCAACTGGCGTACGCCGATGTTCTGTCTCGCATGCGGCAGTACGGTGAGGCGATCGCCGCGTTGAATACCGCTCTGAAGCTCGCGCCCTCTGAACCCGCGATCTACGCCTTAATGGCGCAGGTCCATGCGAAACAAGGAGAGAGGGATCAGACTCTTCGGGACATTCAAGCGGCCGATCGTCTGGGCGGAAATCGCCTGGAGATTCTCACCGCCACGGGCGATGCGCTGCTGACTTTGGGTGATCGTGACGCTGCGATGCAGCGATTCTCGCGGGCGCTGGAAGTGCCGGGAGGAAACCGAATCGGCATCCGGCTTGCGCTGGCGCAGATTTTTCTTCGTCAAGGGCATATGGATGAAACTCGCCGGCAAATTGCACTTGGTTTTGCGGAAGCTCGGTTGTTCCCGGATTCTGCAGTAACCGGACAGGACTTCGCCGATGCGGGGAACCTGTTTCTCGCCATGCACGATTTTGATTTGGCCGAGCAGTATTTCAACAGGGGGCAAATGGCGGGCGCGAATAACCGCGCAGTCGCCATCGGTCTCACTAATACATATCTTGCCGAGGGGAACACACTGAAGGCGGGATCTACCCTGGCCAGTCTCGGGCCTGCCAGCGATTATCAGGATGATTACGACTACATGATGGCGTCGGCGAATCTCTACCGCCAGCGTCAAGACCCGCTGCATTCGCTGGCCTCGTTCGCGCAAGCCAGCACCATTGCCGGACCCGAAGATCACGGCGTGGCCGAAAATTCTCAATACATTGAAGCCGAGCAGGAAGGGCGCCAGATCAACGACAAGACCAGCTTTGTTCCGGAGGAATTGTCCGCTCCTGCTTTTGAAGACATCAATGTTTACACTTTGGACGCGAGGATTCTCAAGGTAACCAACCTCACCTTATTACCGCCACCGCGTCATTCTTTTCAGAATCTGGTCGAGTCTCACTATCGAGTGCAATTAGGAAGTCTCCCGGTGATCTCCGGATTTGTGGGTCAAAGCTTCACCACGGGACGATTGCTCTTTCCCAGTGTTGGGGTAGTTCAAGATCGCAATACGTTTGACACGATCATCAATGGAGGAGTCAACCCAATCCTGCATTTCGGGCCAAACTCAATCACCTTCAACGGAGGACTTCAATTTACGGTTCGGCGCGATACCGTATCGCCCGTGTACATGAGTCAAAACCTGTTTCGGCAGTTCCTGTACGTGTATACGAGTTCGTTCTTCAACTGGATTTCTTTTACCGGAAGTGCCCAGCGGGAGACTGGTCCGTTCATCGATCGAGACTTACATTCCCGCGACGCTTTTGCCAACATCGAGTTTACCGTTGGACGACCGTGGGGTCGCACTTCGCTGATCACCGGGTATTCGGTTCGGGATTTGTTATTCCGTCCGATGGTTGAGGAGTACTTCAACACATCCGTATACGCTGGCCTGCAACGCAAGTTCGGCAATCGTCTGACCGCAGCCGTCCTTGCGGAAGACCTGCGCTCATGGCGCGTACAGGGTACACAGTATGCGATCGCGCAGGCTCTATTGCCGGGAGGACGCTTCCAGTTTAGAGCGACTCCGCGCTGGAGCGTGCAGGGTTCCGCAGTCATCTCTCGCGGATCGGGCTTCCACGCGTACGACAATGTACAGAGCCAATTCCTCGTGTCGTACGTGCGACCTCTGCGCGGGCGCGTGAAGGACGGCTCAATGGAAACTCCGGTCTCTTTCCCGCTGCGCTTCTCGATCGGCTTGCAGCAGCAGAGCTTTTACAATTTTCCCGGCTCGAGCAGAAACACCGTGCTTCCGGTTGTGCATCTCACTCTGTTCTAAGCCGGATTCACTCACTCCATGACTCCCGTCGGGAAGTTTCGGATACGCGACACATCACGCAGCACTCCTCCAAGCGCGGCTCAATCTCAAGCCAAGGCACTGCGGCAGAAGCTACTGGGAGGCAGCTTAACAATGCTTGCCGGGTCTGGCCTGGTGGGCGTGGCCAACCTGGTTTACAACGTGGTCACTGCGCGAATGTTGGGCCCGACTGGGTTTGCCCACGTCACCGCAGTCTATACGCTGCTAATGTTGGCTTCCGCGATCACGCTGTCATTCCAGGCAGTGTGCGCGAAGTACGTCGCAAGTCATGAGTCCTATGAAGACAAGGAGTCGATTTTTTCCTCATTGCACATGAAGTCGTGGATGGCAGGCGTGGGACTCGGCCTGCTCCTGTTCCTGTTCAATCGAGTGCTTACAAACTATTTGAACCTGCCGGATCCCGTATTGATTTCGCTACTGGCAGTAGGAACTGCGTTTTACATTCCGCTGGGAGTGCGGCGCGGGTATATCCAGGGCGTTCACGCTTTCACTTCTCTGGCCGCGAACTTCATGGTGGAAGGGTTGGTACGCCTCGGAGGAGCCTATCTTCTGATCAAGTTCGGGCTCGGGGTTGAGGGCGCGGTGCTTGCGAGCGTAATCGCCGTTGTCGCTTCGTACGTTCTGGCTAGGCCTCACCCCAGACTGGCATCTTTTGCAAAGCTGAAGATTCCTATCGCATCGGGCGAGGGCGTACAAGCGATCGTTTTCTTCGCGGGGCAGGGCGCAATTAACAATTTCGATATTGTTCTGATGAACCACTTTTTCATTCCAGAGCAGGCGGGAATCTACGCGGCCGTTTCGCTGGTGGGACGGTTGATCAACATGTTCGCCTGGTCTGTAGTGAACACAATGTTTCCGGTTTCAGCGTCGGCTCGTTCGAGCGATCGGGAAGCGCGGCCCGTGCTGTTCATGTCGCTGACCATGGTCTTCCTGATATTGTCGGCGTTGATCTTTGGCCTTTGGGCCATTCCCAGCTTCTTATGGAGGACGCTGTTTGGAGCGCACTTTGAAGTCGCCAACTCCGGCGGTCTGGCAACATTGCTGATCCTCTATGCGGTTGCGACCGGGATCTATTCATTGAGCTCCGTGTTGATCAGCTATGAAATGTCTCGCAAAATCGCGAACACCAGCTGGGTGCAATTGGCATTTAGCGGCGCCTTGATTCTGGGCATCTGGGGATTGCACCATTCCCTTTCTCAAGTCATTTACGAGCGTCTGTTTCTGATGGTCGTGTTGTTTGTGGCTGTCGCTTTGCCCCTCCTGCGGCGGGAGATCGCGCCGGCAGAGATGCTGGAAGTTCACCCTCCGCTAGGGTTGGCTCGACCATTGAGCGAGCAAGTGGTGATCGCTGAGTTTCTCCGCAGCGAGTTCCACCATCCCGAGTTCGAAGAGTACCGTCGGGAGTTCGCGCGTCTGGTAGAGGCGCCGGATCTGCAAAGTGACCGCGAGAACGCATTACGGCGAGCGCTGCTGTTTCTTCGCCGCGGAGCGATGTGGCGCGAGCTCCCAGACGATACGCAATGGTTCGAGGTAAAGTTAACCAGTGAAGACTTGGCTCGGGTCCGATTCTTTCCGCGCGCGCAGTGGCGGCGGGTCGCTGAAGGAAGCTTCTATATAACCGACGTAGTGGCGTGCCTCCGACAGAAATGGCAGGAGTCTCCCGACGACGAGTTCTTCTGTAAGTTGCGACGCATCAGCAATCCCGTCCAGGAAGGCCAGGTCAGCCGCACCGTATTGTTGATCGGAGTGGACGCTGGCAGCCCGTTAACGATTCTTGACGGGAATCACCGGATGGCCGCGGCGATGCTCGCCCACCCTCCGGCTGCACTAGAGACATTTCGATTTATCTGCGGCTTGTCGCCTGCGATGACACGTTGCTGCTGGTATCGAACCAACGTCAACACGCTTTCACGCTACTTGACCAACCTTCTCCGAAATATCTTCTCCGACCCCGAAACAGACCTGGGCCGCTTCCTGGAAAGTGGCTCCTAGAGAACCCTAGGGTTTCTGTTGGATCGAGCCCGGAGTAGTGGAGGGTACGGAATCCTCGACGATACTGTTGTCGCGGCGGCGCAATGCGACCGGTCCTTGTTGACGGCGGAACACATCGCGGTCCTGCGCGACCCCGGTCTGAACGCGCGTATCATTTTCTTCGGCAACCGCGAAAAGCTTCCTGCCTTCGGCTGTACGGCTGGTGGCGACGCCTACGGTTGCATCCGCTCCGCCGGCTTGTCGCGCCTGCTCATAGAAGAACTCGGCGGTTTCACGATCTCCTTCGAGCTCCGCAACGTATCCAATATTGTTCAGCGTAAACGCGTTGCCAGGATCAAGGGCGTAGGCTTTGCGAAAATCGGCGTCGGCGGTACGAAGATCATTGCGATTGACTGCAGAGACACCGCGCAGATTCAGCTCCGCAACTTGCTCGGGCCGGTCTTGTTCGTGCGACAGATATTCGCGTAAAGCCTTAGCGTTCTGTTGTGCCATGTGGTCGACTTGACGTCCCCTCGAGCTGGGATTGGCTGTCACCACTGCCGTTGCATCAGAGCCCGCTCTCGAGGCTTCGTCGAAATATCGCAAGGCGTCCTGCTGCTCTCCCTCCATTTCCTTGGCAACACCCATATTGTTCAGAGTGAATACGTTCTTGGGATCGTTCTTGAGCACGTCCTGGAGAAGCAAGTCGGCTTCGGGCGCGCGTCCTTGTTGCAGAAGGCGCACTGCCTCGACATTAGCATGGTTTACTTGAAGAGGCTCGTTTGTTACTGATAGAGCGGTTTTCATAGGCTGACCGCGCAACTGGCTTCTGCTCGACAGATCAACCACGGCATCACTGGATTGCTCGGCCGCCAATGAGTAGAACTGCTGCGCCCGCTCGACCTGCCCTTGCAATTCCGAAATATATCCAAGATTGTTCAGGGTGAATGCGTCATCAGGGTCGAACAAGTATGCCTTGTAGAAGAGTTCCTCGGCTTTTCGATAGTCATGCTTTCGTACTGCTTCCACGCCCTCACGGTTTAGCCGTTGAACAGGAGTGAGTTTACTGTGTTTTGGAATCGTGATCTTGATATCTCCCGCTTGGGCGCACTGAGAACTCAATTCAGCTGCTGCGATCAGTGTTAGCCCTAGTAGCCACCGTTTGGAAAGCATGCAGACGTTTTCCTCGTGAGTGCGAATAATGTGGTCTGTGGTACTGCCAGACGACGGTTTGATGCCGAACACGCAGATTTGTTTGCCGTTGGATACGACAACTCGTTTTCAATTCTGACCACCTAAAAGCCTGGTTCGGCATCTAACTGCGGCGTGAAACCTGCATTGAGAATTTGCGTCGCACTTTCTTGCGCCACGATGGCTGTGGGCTGCTCGCTTTTCGCGCAAAGCGCTAACGAACCGTCTTCATCGGCCATAGTCTCGCCCAAGTCAGAAGCTAAAGCGGATGCCGCAATTGAACCCCGTAAACCATCAATCATAGAAGATTCCGAGGACGGCTCCATTACGGTCGATCCCTCTGCGCTTCTTACGGAGTTGCCACCGGTTCCCAAGGCGAACGCAACACTGATAGGGGGAACGCTCGACAAGATCGATATGGTTCGAGATAGAGTTACCATTCGTTTGTTCGGAGGTGGAAAAGAGAGCTTTTTGTTTGATCCCCGCACGCAGGTTTATCGCGGCGGCAGGGCCGTCACTGTCGCGGACTTGCATGAGGGAGAGAGGATATATCTGGATACGATCCTCGACGGCAGCACCGTATTTGCAAGGACAATACGCCTCACGGCAGCCCATGCAACTGGAACCAGCCAAGGGGTGGTGCTCAAATTTCGGAGTGACGGAGGCGAACTTGTTCTGCGTGATGCACTCTCCCCGAACCCAGTAGATGTACGCGTGAATCCTTCCACTAGGGTTATGCAAGGGGACCGGGCAGTACCAATCAGCGCCCTCGTTCCTGGAACTCTGATCTCAATACGTTTTAGCTCAGAGGGAAACGCACACAACACGGCGACCGAGATCTCAATCCTTGCGCAGCCAGGTACCCGATATACATTCTCCGGACAGGTGGTTCATATCGATTTGCGTACCGGACTGCTCGTGCTCAATTCGTCAACTGACCACAAGACGTACGAGGTCTACCTGCCACCTTCAATCAATCCTGATGAGGGTCTGCAGCCGGGTATCACGGTTAAGGTAGCGACTGACTTCGACGGAGAACGTTACGTCGTGCGGAACGTCACCGTCGATTCACACTAAACTCATAATCCTGTGGTCAGCGGCCTTCGGCTCGCTCGAATTGGAGCCAAGGTCGCGGCAAGACTTCTGACCAGGACAGGAACTGGGAATCTCTTAAGGGCCTGGATACCCCAGATTTTGGGGATCGCAGGTTCCTCCGGTGGCCTGCGCAGGGGGCGTCGGAGGTGTTGCCCATGGCACGTTCTGGAAGTCGAAGAACTCGGTCATGTCCATTTGCGCTGCGTCTCGCTTGGTGAGAGACGGGATGTCAAACCGAGTCTCGATGAATTTCAAAATCGCAGTGTAGTCAGCCGGAGTGTGGGACACATAGTTTTTCTTGGCAAAAGGGGAAACAACGATCAGCGGAAGGCGGTAGCCGGTAAAGTTGAAATCGCAGTTGGGCCCACTTCCCATCGTGCATTGATCACCCGCTTGCAGATCGATCGGCGCGATGCCATCGGGGTTCACAGCCTGCACCGGAGCGACGTGATCATATAAGCCACCCGCCTCATCGTACGTCAAGATAAAAACCGAATCCTTCCACGATGGGCTGGCCATCAGTGCGTTTACCAGACTGGCAACGAAAACGGCACCAACTTGCACGTTCGTGTCAGAACTAGGATGCTCGTCGCGGTGCGACAAAAATCCAGTTTCGATGAACGCCACCGCGGGAAGGGTTCCAGCCTGCACATCGCTGAGATACTGCGAAACCGGGACCACGTTGTCGGGCAACGCATTCGGTGGAGCATAAGGGGCAAACTGCGTGAGGTAAGTGCATGCACCCGCGTTGGATGACGAGGCACTCGGCGCGATCGCTCCTGTCGGACCCACCTTAGAATCTCCCGGAGGTGAAGTAGAACAGGTATCGTCGGAGTAATACACCTTCCAACTGACCCCGGCCTTCGTCATCCCATCGAAAATCGTGGGCGCCGTTAGGGGAGCATTGTCAGCCGCGGTGGTTCCGGGCGGGTAGGCGTATCCCTGGGAAGTTGCCGCATAGAGGTACATGCGATTGACCTGCGTGCGGTCTAATGCTGGGGCAAACCATCGGTCTGACGTGCCAAAATTCGAGGCCATGAAGTAGTAATACGGCAGATCAGTCCAGTCGTAATAGCCCATGGCACGAACCCCAGCCGTGTCTGTGAATTGCGGGTTTGCGCCACTGGTATTCTCGTTTCTCGCGAAGTTCGCTGCATTCCAAACAAAACCATCCAGCGTCGCCGTGCTGGAGCCCGGGTCGTGCAGGTTCCAGTCGAGATGGCTCTCGTTCCACGAAGGGCTGAGATTCTCAACGCATTCGGTGGCAAGGTGGAAGACAGAGACGCCGGTGGTGCCATCGAAGCTAGGATTGGAAGCGTTCGCGGGAAGGCCGTCGAATTGCTGCGCGGGGTATCCATTCGCTGCCCAATAGGCGGGAAGCTGTCCAAGATAGGAATCCAGCGAGCGGTTTTCCTGCACCATGACAACAACGTGATTGATGGAGGAGTTGAGGGCGGCGTTCGATTGGTTGCCCGAGAGTCCCTGACAGCCAGAGAACACAGACACGACGACGACGATCCAAAGAGTCGACAAATAGCGGAACTTTTCCACACAGGCCATTCGCACCACCTGATGAGAGTTTTTCGGGAACAAACCGGAACTTGTCTTGGATGAATTCAACTGCTGGGATGTTGGTTTGTGAGTAAAGTGCGAGACCGTAGTTCGGTGAATAGTACCGCCTAGTTTCCGCTGGAGATCACCTGAATTCGGCCGACGGGCACCAAGTCCCAATTTGGCAACATCCCAGAGGTTGGGGTACGAAAGATACTTGTTCAAATACTGATTTCGCCATAAACTCCCTCCGTCCCAGAAAGTTCAAGGCTGGTTCAGAGGAATCCACGGGTGGCGTCCTCCCTCCGGAACCAGAAAAAAGCAAGCGCAAGACCTCGGCAACTCCGCTCCTGAGGGCAGATGTGTCTTAAAAATTGGTGCGCTTTTGTACTGCTCCTGTCTTCGACAGGTGTGTGTGAGGCAGGAAATTCGGTTGTACCCACCACCACATTGGCCGCACAGACGGCAAACAACACCAGTGCAGCAGACAGCTTTTTGGCCCAGAGCAATGGGAACGCCGCTTCGGGCAATGTTAGCAAGGTCGACATTCATAGTCTGCTCTACCCTGGCGCGACCACCAAGGTGTACGCCCATCTATTGCTATGGTTCGGAGGTTCGAACCACATGAATGTCGGTTACAGCTCCACGGACGCAAACCAGATCCACCGGCAGATCACAGACATGATCAGCCGCGGAATTGACGGAGTGATTGTCGACTGGTATGGCCCGAACAATAGCATCGACCGGGCCACGAAACTAGTGATGACGGAGGCCGAAGCACATCCGGGCTTTACATTCGCAATCATGGTCGACCAGGGTGCGATCAAATGGAATTCCTGTTCCGGTTGTTCGCCGCAACAGGCACTAATAAGCCAACTGCAATACGTGGAGCAAACATACTTTCCGTCGTCGGCTTACATGACCCTGGCTGGAAGACCGGTTGTCACTAATTTCAATATTGACCTCTCCTACTCGATCAACTGGGATGATGTAACCGCTTCCCTGTCGACGCGGCCAGCTTTTTTGTTTCAAAACAATGGCGGCTTCACGCATGTCTTGAGTGAAGGCAGCTATTCCTGGGTCATGCCGACGACTTCTGACTATGGCATCGGCTATCTGAAGAGCTTCTACGACAGTGGAATGACGATCGAGAACGAGCTGACCGTAGGGGCGACCTACAAGGGCTTCAACGACACGCTTGCGGCTTGGGGCTCGAGTCGCATCATGGGTCAGCAGTGCGGACAAACGTGGCTGCAGACGTTTTCCGAAATCAATAGTCTCTACAATTCGGGCAGGCAACTGTCGGCATTGCAGCTGGTCACCTGGAATGACTACGAAGAGGGCACCGAGATCGAGTCAGGGATTTCCAATTGCTTGAGCGTTTCGGCTTCGGCTGCGAGCAACTCATTACAGTGGACGGTTAAAGGGCAGGAGAATACGGTCGATCATTACGTCGCATTCGTGAGTACAGACGGTACGAATCTGATGTCTCTCGGTCAAGTCTATCCGGGCGTTGGATCGCTGAACCTCTGCAGTTATTCGATTCCGGACGGAACCTATACCTTATACGTACAGGCGGCTGGAAGACCTGGCATCACGAACTACATGTCATCAGCGGTGCAAGCGAAACTAAACTGCGGGAGCGGAAACAATCAGAGTTTGACTCTGGCGGTTAACCCCACAACGTTGACCGTCACCTCTGGGAGCGCAGGCACCTCAACTGTAAACGTGACGCCACAAGGAGGCTCATTCAACAGCGCCGTCGCGCTCACTTGTTCGGGACTTCCCAGCAACTTGAAGTGCTCATTCGCTCCCGCTTCCGTCATTCCAGGAGCGAGTACGGCCAGTTCCGTCCTGACCGTTAGTTCCAGTGCAGTTGCTGCTGTGAATCATCGTGAAGTTCGCACTTTCTTTCTCGCCGATTGCCTTTTCGGAATTGGCCTGTTCGGAATGGTGATCATTGGGAACATCGACCGTCGGCGCGGGTTCAAACTTATAGTAGCCGCCATTCTGAGCACTGTCGTTGTCGGTTCCGTCTCCTGCGGCGGAAGTCGTGGCGCAGCGCAGAGTTCTTCCATCCCGAGCAGCTATACCGTTACCGTTAGCGGGAGTACTGGATCCAATATGCTTTTCACCAACGTTACCGTTATCGTGAAGTAGCGTTACGGGAGGTATATCGCTCCATGAGGTATGGAGAACGACCGACCGTCTTGCCCAGCTCAGTGAGTTATGTGTGAGCAACCGCAGGAGGAAAGCTTTTGATGGGATCCAGCGGGGCAACCGGCGGACTTGGGCGATATATTTGAGCGTTTGAACTCGTTGCTGAAGCTCGAAGTGCCTCAGATACTTCTGCACCACGTTGGGCATGGTCATGCGTAATGCAGCGGAGAAGTTCTGCGTCGCCATCGCGTATTGTTTTTCAGGATCTTTCAGCAGGCGATGCAAGCAATCAGCCAATCCTGCAGCATCCCCAGGCGGATAGAACTCTATCGCCAATTCTTCACTCTGTCCCATTTGGCGGAAATCCGGAAGATCAGCACTGACCATTGGCACGCTAAACGCGCACGCCAGATGTGCTACACCGCTGCAGCCGGTGGAGGACGAATACGGCATCACCGCGACGCTCGATCCTTGGAACAAATCCGCTAGTTCGTCTTCCGGAACGTACCCTCTGAATTCAATCTGAGGATTCCCCGCATTTTCTTTCTTGACGGATTCCACATAACCTGCCGCCTGCGGATGATCTCCCCCGGCAACCACGAGTCGGGCCTCCGGTACCTTCGGGGCGAGCAATTTGAAAGCCTCGATCATGAGTTCCAGACGCTTGTATGTGCCCCATTTCCCGAAAGCGAGAATACGGTGGGTGGGAGTTCCACGACGCGAAAAGTCGGGGAATTCGGGGCGGCGAGCTAGCAATCCGTGGGCGCGAAGATGAACATTGTCGCGGCCATACTTATCGTTCAGGATCTTCCTATATCCCGGCATGAGAACGGACACGGAGTTCGAAAGCAGAAGCATCCTCGTGGCCACTGCACCAGCGAATCGATACAGGCGCTCATGGCGCACTCCTGCGTCCTTCAGTTCGACCGTATCCATGAGGTGATGCAAAGTCACATGCGTATATCGTCCACCCAAGCGCGCAAGCAGCGGAGACATGAGGCCGCTGAAAGCGACGAGTGGGTTCCTGCCAAAGGTGCTGAACAGCAGATTAAACCAGACCACATCAGGCTTCAGGCGCCTGATGGCTCTGGTCAGCCGATAGATCGTGGTGGGATCGTCGAACGACCAGCACCTTAGTACCGTGAAGCCCTCCCGTTCCTCAAGAGCTGTTGGAAGTTCATCCGCAAGCACAGTAAGGCTAAGGAAAGGATTTCGCTGCAGTTCTTGCGCGATGTGAAATCCGTATTCGCTCAAACCTCCGGTACTGGGAGGGAATGTTGTGACCAGACAAATCTTCATTAGCCTCCTGCTTCGCTCGGCAGCAGCAAATTCGATGTGCTCCAGGGGAAAGATGTTGTAGACGAGAAAGGACTTTTAACTGCTGGGCGTTTTGGCGCTGCTTGCTGGGAAAGCATGCTGGGGAAGAACCGCGGTGCTTGCACCGGGCTTAAGGCTCGCGAGGGAGTTTCGGATAGCTTCCGTCGTTTCCGATATGGAAGACGGCGCCAGGACAATTAATCCTGCGATGTTGGCAATCTCGAGATAGGCATTCCGGTTACGGAGAACGAATTCCAGTGGATATTCGGGTTTGCGCGAAACAGCATTTTCGGGGTCGGCATCCAGAAGAAAAGCCAAATCCGGTTTTGGAACGATGCGCAAGAGCAGCCGCACGTAGAGTCGCACCGGCCAATGTTGAAGAGGTAAGTTGGCCAACTCGTCATAGATGTAACGATCAAAAATCACGAACTCACCATCTTTAGCGGCGTGTCTGGACACCAGTGCGGACAATCGGAGTGCGTCCAAGATGTAAAGAAGGAGCCGAAGCAAAACCATGTACCAGGAGGTTACATTCTTATCGCGGCGCGCGATGGGCCGATCTGGACTTCCGACGCCTTTTTCGCCTTTGAATAAACGGAGGGTTAGGTGTTCCCGATATCTTGAGAATGCCACGACATCGTCCCAAAACGTATGCAGCTTGGAGCCATGCCCCAGGTCGTCCAAGTAGCGCAAAAGAGCGTCGATCTGGGTGCTTTTCCCAGCGCCATCGATTCCGGAAAAGCTCAGAAGTTTGAACTGTTGTGATTTCATTTAGATGCGTTTCGTCGCCTCAAAACCATGGCAACGCGTTAGTGAGCACCAGGCGGTTTGCTTGGCGTCGCGGCGCTCAAGGCGACTACTGTCCCAATAGCCGCGCCTGCTCCCAGGATTGCACCGACTTTGAGGACGATGGTACGCACCCGCCTCTGCTTTGCTGGAGCGATCGCTGCTCCTGCGGGTTGGGCAGCGGTTACTCCTGTGACCCTCGGGCCCTCCGCGGCTGCGGTTCCGACCGGTCTTTGCAGCTTCTCATCCTGCTTGTCCGTTGCCCGGGAATCCTGTTTCTCCGTCGTGCGCGAATCGGATTGCGAACTGGTCGATTGCGTTGCCGGACTCTGCTGCGGAGCATTCTGTGATTTCGCCCATATCGCCCCAGGGCTGTCTGGCAGCTCTCCCACCGGCGCGAGTGTAATTGAACGATCCGGACTACTGGTTTGAGCCAAGGTAGCGGATGCTGCCGTCTGCGCAACCATGTTTGGAGGACAGCGAAGAGCGAGCGCACACAGTGCCCCAAGAAGAAGACCTGGATGAAGCGGTGGCATCTGAATCTCCTTTTTCCAGTTTCAGTCCGAAAACGCGGGCCAGTGAAGCTAGCTCGCTTGCTTGAGCACCCCAAGCTCACTGAACACGTCAGCGTACCAAGGAGTGTTCTGTGGCACCGCATCGGCTGGAATTGCGTTGAAACTCCGCACGGCATCCTCACAGGTTTGAAATGCCTCGAATACACGAGCGACACGCATGAGTTCCAAAATCACCTCGGCCTCTGGGGAAAGAGAGGCCAGCTTTAAATCGCCGTCACGCTTCAAGACCTCTTCGAGACAACGCAACAGCATCTCTACACCAGCGCTTTCCATTGAACGTACTTGCGAACAGTCGAGGACAATACGCGGACGATTGGACTCGAGCAGTGGTCCCAGCTCCTCCATAAAATTGTGGACTTCTTTTACGTTTAAGACCTCCGGCACTTGCATCACCACCACGGGCCCACTGGTCAGCATCTCTAATACCCCTTTTTGTTTTAACTCTTTGTAACGTTCTTTGTTCAAGCCTTCCGGCCATCTCTATTCGACAGAGGAAAGTACCATTGGGCCAGTCTCAGTGCTCGCCCACGATTGACGATTTCCTCCGCCTACGGTGTTTTGCCGCATTACTACAGGGTCAGTAATCTCAAGGTTAACGTTGTGCCGAAGGTTCAGCAGATTACGTCCATCCACGATGGAATGAGAAAGATCTAAACCGATACCGACGTAACTGTTTGGCAGGATCGTACTGTCTTCCACTGCGGTTCCGAAGTCCACGCGAGAATTGCTTTCCACATTGCTTCCTCGCGTGATGAGACACTCGGCCGAAATGTGGACGTCACGTCCGATGAACGCTGGCGCCACCACTCGGGCAGAACGCTCGATCTGCGCTCCCTCGCAGCTCCAGATCCCAGGCTTAATTTCTGAGCCTTGGGGACGGAGGCGGCAACGCGAATAAAAGCTGTCGAGCACAAGCCGCCGGAATTCACGCGCAGTGCGCAACTGATTTACGTATCCTTGCGAGCGATACATCGCGGGCTTCGCGCAGAGCAGAGCAGAAAGAGTAGCCACGTGCTCCGGCAATCCCGAGGGGTCGACCATCCAGACGTCGAGCGGTGCATCGTCATTAAATGCGCGCGTAACGCCCACGCCTTGTTCCTGGTGGAAGCTGAGCATTTCTGCAACATCAAGTTCTACATAAAAGCCGCATCGTACAATGAAGACCGCACCAAGCCCTTCTCGCTTGTAGTTCGCAAAACATTCAGCCGCGAGATCAGCGACCGAGGTTTGGTGAGTTGCTTTTGCATGTTGGCTGTCTCGATCATTCGAGATCACAGATACGGTGTCGCAAACCTTCTGGAGGTCTTCGGCAAGTCTAACGATTGGGGTCATTCCCAGCACTTCCATGCTGGCCCATGGCGCCTGGTACGAACTAAAGCGTGAAGGAGAGTGGTTATCCTCCATCGCGCCCTTCTGATCACCGATGATTATTGCCCCGACCACTGGTTTCCATTCCTTTCCCGTAATGCTGCGTGAAGGTCCAAGATTCAACGCGACTGTTTTGCTGACTTAACCAAGGCGACGAATTCGTCTCCGACGCGGTCGATGGCTTTCGCGTGCCGGCGACGGATCTTCGTCTTGGGGAACAGAAGCGAGCGCATCTTCAGTTTCGCTTTGTGCAGTTGAGACTTTGAGTTCCCGATCGAGCAATCGAGGAGTTGGGCAATTTCATGGTGCTGGTAGCCTTCAACTTCGTGCAGTGCGAAAATGCGGCGGCAGCCTTCCGGCAATTCCTGAAGGGCCCGGCGTAACGCGATGCGATCAACCACGCCGCTCAAGTCTGGATCATTCTTTCCGAAATCACGATGCAGTGATGGAGACTCGGAGTGTACTGGCTCATCGAGAGATACGGTCGGCGGCGATTTGCGGCGGCGCAGTTTCATTAACACGGTGTTGACCGCCACGCGGTACAACCAAGTCGAGAACGCAGCATCTCCGCGGAAGGATCCGACTGTACGAAACACCTGCAGAAAGGCTTCCTGGGTCAGATCCTCGGCTTCCGCTACGTCTTTGGTCATCAGAAGGCAAACCGAATACACCCGGTTCTTGTGCTGCTGAAAGAGCGTGGCAAATGCCTGTTCGTCGCCTGCCTGCGCACGCTTTACCAGATTAATCTGGGAGTCGTCACGGCCTTTGGCGCTGGTCGAGGGGATCACATTCGCTTCTGTAGCGGAAATCGCACAAGTTGCCACGTTTGGCCTCCTTACACCTGCATGAAATTTGTCCGCACCAAACCCCGCGAACATGGTCTGAGAGTAGGGAATGAGGCCTTTAGCTTCTATCGGGTCACATCTGTAAAGGGTTGCCGGAGAGTCTGTAAGGCTATCGATTTTTTGGAGAACCCGGATCAGCAAGATAAGAAAAAATCCGCGTGAGGCGGGGATTATGGAAGAAAAGATACACTTGTAGGGCAACAAACGGATTGACAATCGAGGCCTCAGTACAAGTGGAATTCCACCTCCACGCTAATCTGCACATCAACCGGCCTTCCGTCTTTAAGCGCCGGTTGAAACCGCCATTGCTTCACAGCGTCGAGAGCCTTGGCATCGAGCCCAAATCCCAGACCGCGAATGACCCGAATGTCACGCGGATGTCCGGCTGAGTCGACGATTAACCACAAGATACATGTTCCCTGCTTCTTTGCTCTTCGAGCTTCTTCGGTGTAGTCAGGATCCGGGGCCGAAATCGCAGTAGGGGCGGAAATCCCTCCGCCTACTTTGTAAACGCCACCGCCGAAACCGCCACCACTACCGGCGCCCACACCCGGTCCGTGGCCAACTCCAACACCGCCTCCAGAGCCCGAACCAATTCCGCCTCCAGAACCTGTGCCATTGGATGGTGGTGCGGCAGGCATTGCCGGCGCGGCGGCAGGGACTCCGAGATTCGGCATGTGGTTTTCTGCCAGGTGCACTTGCGGTGGCGCCACCACTGTCGGTTGCACAGCCAGTTTGGGTTTCTCATTGCGCATCACGATCGCGGGTGGAGTGAATTGTTGCAACGCTGCCTTGGGAGGGCGCCCTTTCGGAGCAGGAATGGGATCGCGATCACCACCACCGCCTCCTCCGCTGATGACTTTCTTGGCGACAGGAAGGGCGTAAGACTCGGGAGAAGGCGCAATCAGAGTTACTGTCTGACGCGTTTCCCGCTGCGTAATCTGATGGCTCACAAACACGCCGCTCAGCAGCAATCCGATAAGCACCACGTGTACGATAGCGGACACCGTCACGCCGCTCGCTCGATAATTGTTGTACTGGCCCCAGATTTGATCTGGTGGACGCGACGGCCTCAGGGGCGGGCGTGCTGGCCCGATGGAATAGGGACGGTTATTCAAACTTCGTGCTGGCACCCGCAACCATTGTTCGCTGTTGTAGGCAGAATTGTGATGACTCGACATGATTGCTCCTCAATACGTACACCACCACGTACACCACCGCAGGTTTCGAATAGATGCATTTAGAGGCGGACGGGTTGAAGCCAATGGCGGATGCGCCTGTTGATTTTTCTCGGTTGTATTCAAACAAAATGGTGGGATATGAACCTCCCACCATGTGGTTCAGATCGCAATTTGCAAAATTTGGCCCACTCCCCGTCACAAACGCCCGGCGAGAAGAAGAACGATGACCACGATAACGATTAAGCCCAAGCCTCCGCTTGGGTAATACCCCCAGGATCGACTGTAAGGCCACGTTGGCAATGCGCCAAGCAGCAAGAGAATGAGGACCACAAGAAGAATTGTGTACATTTCACCTCCAACGTTTAAGCTTGCAGGCAATCACAAGCTGAGATACGCAGTCCAATTTATTGCGTAAGCGGATCGCTTACTTCGCAGCTGTTTCCGTTGTGTTTACCGTTTCGTTCTTCCCGGATTCGCTACTCTGTTCCGAGTACTTTCTCACCGCCGCCAAGAAGGGTCGAGCAACCTCCGGAACATGCACTTTTCCGCTCAGAATGTCGGAAAAGGGAACGAACTTGGTGTAAAGGAGGTGCGTCTCGTCCTTGTCTTGAGTAACTGCGGCACCATTCAGGTCGATGCCCGCAAAGAGTCCCCGCGCGCGCGAATACGTCAGGACTTCGGCTCTCATCTTGATGTCCGTGTCGGCTCCCGCGTCACGGCCGACTGGACCTGCTGCTGCTGACGCATCGGCACCCAGCTTGAATTTGCTGGAAAGCAGATGTTCCATCCCTTGCTCATTCGTCACGACCATCACTAAATCAACGGCTTGGCCGCCCAGCTGCAAACCCCAACTACCCCCGGTGATCGTGATCGGCGCCGGGGCGCTCCAGCCCCCGTTTTCTGTGCGACAAGTCGCTACGCCTTTACCGTGACTCCCGCCAAAACCGACAGCAATTTTGACCATCGACGGAACGACCGCAATGCACTTCGCATTTCTCATCACTTTGTCGGGAATGGCCTTGTCTTTAACGGCCATGATCTCGTCCAGAACTCTAGCGGACGCTTCGATTCGCTTGGCAATGTCCGATTGCTCCTTGTCGTCGGCGGACCAGCTCACACCGGCCAGGAGGGAACAGATGCCCAGCACCACCAGACATCTCGGCACTGTGGAAGAAACTCGTTTCATGTTTGTCCTCTTCTGTGCTCCGAGCGAGCACCCAATAATGAACTGCGAGCCATAACCTATCTTGCGGCAGGACAACGTTCTATCCGGGGGAGGCAGTAAAGACGGTCAGAAGTTTCCGCAGGGGAAACACATCGGGATAGGACGTTCTGAGCCATGCCGAGTACAGGTTTCACCCTATTGCGGGTATTATGCCGCCGAAATAACCTGCAATCTCTACTCGACACAACGCCCCCCAAGCGGGTGCCGGTCCTCTGGGACGGACCGGCACCTGCTCCTTCCAGACGAGAGATTGACTTTAGACCTACAGCCCCCAGGCCGCCCGAATACGGCGCTACGAGGATGGAGTGGCCGCAGCAGATTCTTTATTCTCGGTCAGAAGTCCCACACGGAGGCGAAGATATGCTTTATTGGGCTTTGGTGTTCCTGGTTATCGCGCTGATAGCAGGAGTCTTAGGCTTCACTGGAGTAGCAGTCGCTTCAGCGGGTATCGCGAAGGTGCTGTTTATCATCTTCCTGATACTCTTCTTGGTTTCACTGATTTCGCACTTGGCTAGAGGACGCGTTTAGAATCTTGGGTAGACCTGTTACAGGGCGGCGTCAGAGCCGCCCTGTATCTTTCATTGGGTTGATAGCGGCGTTTCGAATACCCTACGTTTCGGATACCCTATAAGATCGCCACGCTTGAGGTCACAGCGGCAGCGTTTCTCCGCCAACTGTTGCTCGCCGGTCGAGGAACATATGCGGCGGCCAGCCGGTTGAAGTATGGGCAGGTCTGGGGATAAGCCGTCTGCTGCTGCAAGACTGCACCATGTCTTAGGACTACGAGCAAGTTGTGGCTTTGAGACTTCAAGTCGTCTGGCTCCTGATATTGGGTGTACCGATCGCCTGCGTGGCGTGGACGGTGACCCATGAGGAAGTATTTCGCGAACCGCGCCAGTATTGTCAGCGGGAATGTGATCGCGCCCAAGGCATTCTCGTTCGCAAGTTCTTCTGCCTTTTCACTTGTGAGTACTGCTTCAGTCATTATGTCACCGCAGGATTCTTGCTGCTCACCCGCTTCAGGCTGCTATTTCGGGATTGGCGCGGTTACATCCTTGCGTTCTTTGCACTGGTCTGGGTGGCAAACCAGGTATATGAGCATCTACAACCGATTGCGCCTCGATATCAAGCGCGAGCAGGTAGAAATCAAAGCCGAAGAGGGAACGAAAGAGCAACGCAAAGCGGCTTAGCTCATGCAAGCTGGGCAGGAACAGCAACTCCAAGCGAACCTTGACGAACCGCAGGAATGATCACTTCGACGATGGTACCAGGATTGGCGTTCGCCAGACGCAGACTGCCTCCGAGTTCGGTCACGCGCTGTCGCATGCCTCCGATACCAACGCCGACGCTTTCTGGACGCAACTGAATTACTTGCTCGTCTATGCCTTTCCCGTCGTCACGAACCGTGACCACTATAATCCCGTCCTTTCGGCTCAGGGTAACGCTTCCGTTGCGGGCTCCGGAGTGACGGAACATGTTTGTAAGCGCCTCTTGGACGATGCGGAAAATCGCAGTTTCCAGTTCCGACCTGAGACGGCCGAGATCCGGCGGGTCGACTTCTAGCGCCATGCGGATGCCGCTGCGTTCCGATAAACCTTCCAGAAACCAACGGAGCGCGGAGACTAGCCCGACTTCGTCGAGCAATGGCGGATGCAATAAGTGAGAGATAGTGCGAACCTGCTGGATGGCTCGGTCAATTAACTGACTCGCTTCTACAGACGCTTGCCGCTTCAAGGGTGAAGAGTCTTTGGCCAGAATGCCGTCCAGAATCATCTTTGCGGCGGCAAGTTCCTGACCGAGGCCGTCGTGAATTTCGCGGGCGATCCGGCGCCGCTCCTCGTCTTGCATGGTCATCATGCGATTCGAGAGACGCCTGAGCGCGGCTGTCCTGCTCTCGACCATTCTTTCCAGTTCGATCGCGTTTTCACGAATGGATTGTTCCAGCAGTTTGCTATCGTGAATGTCAGAACAGGTCCCGTACCACTTGACAATGGCTCCGTGGGAATCACGGAGAGGTACCGCCCGGGCACGAAACCATCGATACTGTGAGTCGGCCCCGCGCAGCCTGTAGTCGCAGTCATAGACATCCCCGGACTGCACGCAATGCAGCCACTTCTGGTGACTCTGTTCGCTGTCGTCGGGATGTACGTAATCCAGCCAACCGAAGCCTTTCCCGGTCTCAGGTGCGGCTCCGGTGTATTCGTAAAAGCGGCTACTGATGTAGTCTCGACTGCCGTCTGGATTCCGACTGAAGATGATGTCAGGGGCAGTCTGCACAATGGCGTCCAGTTCCTGATTCCGCTGCGCCAACTCTCTGTTCAATTTGTGTAATGCGACGGCCTTTTGCTGCAACTCGGCAGTGCGTTCGGCAACCCTTTGTTCAAGCTGGCTATTAAGCCGCTCGAGTTGGCGATTCTTGCGGTGCAACTCAGTGAAGACTTTTACTTTTGCGCGCAGGACTTCCGGAACGATGGGCACGGATAGATAGTCGACTGCTCCATGCTGGTAGCCTTTGAGGCGATCAAGATCAGTGAGGTGCACGGCTGAGATGAAGATGATTGCCGTCTTTTGGAAACGCGGATGCTGACGGATGATTTCAGCGAGTTCAAAACCATCGATCTCAGGCATGCTCACGTCCATCAGCACAACTGCCACGTCGGTCTTGAGTAGTTTTTCCAGGGCCTCCTTGGCAGACGAAGCCTTGATGAGATTCTCGCCCAAGTCGGAGAGGATCGCCTCATAGGTCAACAACTTACCCGGTTGGTCGTCGACCATGAGGATATTCACGCGATCGTCTGAGGTCGCTGTCTCGGACGGCTCAGGAACCGACTTCGATGTAATTCTTGTGCTCGAACCTATGCTCATCGATGCAGCCACATGCGCAAAGCAGAGAGTAATTGTTCCGTGTTTACGGGCTTAGCCAAATACTCTGAAGCGCCCGCTTCCAGGCATTTCTCGCGGTCGCCCTTCATGGCCTTGGCGGTCAATGCGATGATTGGCAACCGCCGGAATGAAGAGTTCTGACGGATTACCTGCATGGTCGCGTACCCATCCATTTCCGGCATCATGATGTCCATGAGAACGATCGCGACATCCGGAGTCGACTCCAGCATCGAGATAGCTTCTCTACCTGTTCCAGCGGTCAGCACTGCCATACCGCGACGCTCTAGCACGCTGCTGAGGGCAAAAATGTTCCGCATATCATCGTCGACGACGAGGACCTTCTTGCCAACGAGAGCCTCATCCGATCGATGGAGTCGATCGAGCATCTTCTGCTTTTCCTGCGGAAGATCAGCAACCACACGATGCAGGAAGAGTGCGGTCTCATCAAGCAGCCTCTCTGGAGACTCCACCCCCTTGACTACGACGCTGCGGGCAAGGGTGTGCAGGCGCGCGTCCTCATCAGGCGATAACTCTTTGCCCGTGAAGACTACGACGGGCAACTCCCGGACGCTGGGCATGTCCCGCACGCGTTCCAGGACGTCGAAGCCAGTCATATCAGGCAGTCGCAAGTCTAGCACTGCACAGTCAAAAGACTCTTCCCCGACCCGCTTCAACGCGTCGGCTCCCGTGGCAGCGACAACTACATCAATGTCGTCGTAACCCAGGAGTTCTCGGATACTAAGCTGTTCGGCGGGATTGTCTTCGACAATCAACAAGCGTTTTCGGCGAGGAGCAGCATACTCTTTGATGCGCGCCAACGCCGATTCGAGTTCGTTCGCATTGGTGGGTTTGGTTACAAACGCGAAGGCGCCGCGGGCGAGACCGTGCTGCCGATCTTCGTCCAAGGTGAGCATCTGCACTGGTATGTGCCGCGTGGCGGGATCCTGTTTGAGATGGTTCAGCACGGTCCAGCCCAGCATGTCGGGAAGGAAAACGTCCAACGATACGGCGCTGGGGTGAAATTCGCGAGCAAGCGCAAGGGCCTGTGCGCCACGCAGAGCCACTAATACTTTGAAACCCTTGTCCCGTGCGAGGTCGCACAGCACACGAGCATAGTGTGGATCGTCTTCCACGATCAGAAGCACGGCATCATCGGCCTGCAAGTTGTCGCGGTCGTCATCGATTTCCTCCACTGGGTGCTCAGTCACGACCATATTCGACAACTTAAGAGGAGCGGCCGGCGTCTTCCAGTCGCCGGGCGTTAGCTTCGACGCTGACGGTCCGACATAGGTGAGTGGTAGATAGAGCGTGAAAGTGCTGCCCTCACCCGGGGTACTGCGAAGCTGGATTTCACCACCTAAGAGGCTAGCCAACTCACGGCTGATGGCCAGGCCCAGCCCGGTTCCGCCGTACTTGCGGCTGGTGCTAGCGTCCGCCTGTTGGAAGGCTTCAAAGATGATGCGCTGCTTATCGGGAGCGATTCCTATGCCAGAATCAGCTACCTCAAACGCCACCACGGATGCTGCACCGCTCAGAATCGGATGATCGTCGCTCCAGCGCTTGTCAGCGATAGAAACCGACAGGCGGACAGAACCGTGTTCAGTAAATTTGAAGGCATTGGACAACAGGTTCTTAAGCACCTGTTGGAGCCGCTTTGAGTCCGTTACCAAACTACGTGGAAGATGCGAATCGGCGGTCACCTCGAAGGCAAGTTTGCGATTTTCCGCCTCGTGCCGGAATGGGCGAGCCACCATCTCCAGCAAGTTAGTGAAGAAGACTTCCTCGGCCTCTACAGAAACCGTTCCAGACTCGATCTTGGATAGATCGAGAATATCGCTGATGAGATTGAGCAAGTCCGTTCCGGCAGCGTGGATCGTGCGCGCGAACTCCACCTGCTTAGGTGTCAGATTGTGATCTGGGTTCTCACTGAGTTGCTGCCCGAGCACCAGAATCGAGTTCAGCGGTGTCCGCAACTCGTGTGACATGTTGGCAAGGAATTCAGATTTGTACTTGGAAGTCAGGGCAAGTTCTTTTGCTTTCTCTTCCAAAGCCCGTCGAGCCTGCTCGATTTCCTGATTTTTGCGTTCGACTTCCACGTTCTGTTCAGCAAGCTGTTGCGCCTTTTGAGCGAGCTGCTCGTTGGTCTGCTGCAATTCCTTTTGCTGAGTTTGCAGCTCCGCCGCCAGCTGCTGCGATTGTTTGAGAAGGCCTTCGGTCTGCATCGTGGCTTCAATACTGTTCAACACGATGCCAATGCTGGCCGTCAATTGCTCGAGAAAAGCCAAGTGCGAGGCGGTGAAGGAGCTTAGAGACGCCAGTTCGATGACTGCCTTGACGCGATCTTCGAACAACACCGGCAGTACGATGACATTTCTTGGAACCGATGCAAACAGACCTGAACGAATCGGAACGGTCTTGTCGGGCAGATCTGTGATCAACATGCGCCGTTTTTCTGACGCAACTTGCCCGACTAGCCCGTCTCCAATCTTCAACTGGCGAAGATGGCCGTTTTCGCCATCATCGGCGAACGCTGACAACAACACCAGGCCGGCCGATTCCTCTGTTTCCATTTGATAAATCACGCCTTGTTGCGCGTTCACGAGCGGAGCCAGCTCGGAGAGCAACATGCGGCCCACCGTAGCCAGATCACGCTGCCCCTGAAGCATGCCGGTGAAGCGAGCCAGGTTTGTCTTCAGCCAGTCTTGCTCGGTATTGCGATCCGTAGTGAGTCGCAGGTTGTCGATCATCGTGTTGATGTTGTCTTTCAACTCTGCGACTTCGCCGCTGGCTTCGACCTGAATGGAACGCGTGAGGTCGCCCTTGGTGACAGCCGTTGCGACCTCCGCAATGGCTCGGACCTGGTTCGTCAGGTTGTCGGCCAACAGGTTCACGTTGCCGGTGAGGTCCTTCCATGTGCCTGCGGCGCCAGGGACGTTGGCCTGTCCTCCGAGCCGCCCTTCCACACCGACTTCGCGGGCAACGGTGGTCACCTGATCGGCAAAAGTGGCAAGCGTGCCCGTCATGTTGTTGATGGTTTCGGCCAGGGCTGCAATCTCGCCCTTGGCATTCACGGTCAACTTCTGCGTAAGGTCTCCGTTGGCAACAGCCGTCACGACTTTGGCAATACCGCGCACCTGTTCGGTGAGGTTTACAGCCATGACGTTGACGTTGTCGGTGAGATCTTTCCAAATGCCAGCGACTCCCGGCACCTGCGCCTGACCTCCGAGTTTCCCGTCGGTGCCAACCTCGCGCCCTACGCGCGTCACCTCGGCGGCGAAAGCATTGAGCTGGTCCACCATCGTATTGATGGTGTTCTTCAATTCAAGGATTTCACCCTTTACGTCGACCGTGATTTTGCGGGACAGGTCGCCACGGGCCACGGCTGTCGTGACTTCGGCGATGTTTCGGACTTGTGCGGTCAGGTTACCGGCCATAGCGTTGACCGAGTCCGTGAGATCCTTCCAGGTTCCAGCGACACCCGGCACGTTGGCCTGTCCACCAAGCCGGCCCTCGGAGCCCACTTCGCGAGCCACGCGCGTCACTTCGGCAGCGAAGGAGCGCAACTGCTCGACCATCGTGTTCAGCGTTTCCTTGAGCTGCAGGATTTCGCCACGCACGTCGACGGTGATCTTGCGCGACAGGTCGCCGCTGGCGATCGCGGTTGCGACTTCAGCAATATTTCTGACTTGACCTGTCAAGTTGCTGGCCATGAAGTTCACGTTATCCGTGAGGTCCTTCCAGGTGCCGGCGACGCCGGGCACGTTTGCCTGCCCTCCGAGTCTGCCTTCAGTTCCCACCTCACGAGCCACGCGTGTTACTTCACCGGCAAACGCGTTGAGTTGATCCACCATCGTGTTGATGGTGTTCTTAAGTTCCAGGATTTCGCCTTTCACGTCGACCGTGATCTTGCGCGACAGGTCTCCGCGAGCGACGGCGGTGGTCACCTCAGCAATATTCCGCACTTGCGCCGTCAGGTTGCCGGCCATTGAGTTCACCGAGTCGGTGAGGTCTTTCCAAGTTCCGGCGACGCCCGGCACCTGCGCCTGTCCGCCAAGCTTTCCTTCCGTGCCGACTTCGCGAGCCACGCGGGTCACTTCTGCGGCGAACGCATTCAGTTGGTCGACCATCGTGTTGATGGTTTCTTTCAGTAGCAGGATTTCGCCGCTGACGTTGACCGTGATCTTCTTCGACAGGTCGCCGCTTGCGATGGCCGTCGAAACCTCGGCGATGTTTCGCACTTGGCCAGTCAAGTTGCTAGCCATCGAGTTGACGGAATCGGTTAGATCTTTCCACGTTCCGCCTACGCCTGGCACGAGAGCCTGCCCGCCGAGCTTTCCGTCGGTTCCGACTTCGCGAGCCACGCGCGTCACTTCAGATGCGAATGAACGCAGCTGATCCACCATCGTGTTGATGGTGTCTTTGAGTTCCAGAATTTCACCCTTGACGTCGACCGTAATCTTGCGTGACAGATCGCCGCGAGCCACAGCAGTCGCTACTTCGGCAATGTTTCGCACCTGGCCAGTGAGGTTGCTGGCCATGAAGTTGACGTTATCGGTAAGGTCCTTCCACGTGCCTGCAACTCCGGGCACCTGGGCCTGGCCACCGAGTTTTCCTTCCGTACCGACTTCGCGCGCCACACGCGTCACTTCGCCAGCAAACGCGTTGAGTTGGTCCACCATCGTGTTGATTGTGTTCTTGAGTTCGAGAATTTCGCCTTTTACGTCGACCGTGATCTTGCGAGACAGATCGCCGCGAGCAACGGCGGTAGTCACCTCTGCGATGTTTCGCACTTGGCCGGTGAGATTGCCGGCCATCGAGTTCACCGAGTCCGTCAGATCTTTCCACGTACCGGCAACACCCGGAACGTTCGCCTGGCCACCGAGGCGCCCTTCCGTACCGACTTCGCGGGCGACGCGGGTCACTTCACCGGCGAACCGGTTGAGCTGGTCCACCATCGTGTTGAGCGTTTCTTTGAGTTGGAGGATTTCGCCGCGCACATCGACGGTGATTTTGCGGGACAAGTCGCCGCTGGCGATAGCCGTGGCAACTTCGGCGATGTTACGCACCTGGCCCGTAAGGTTGCTGGCCATGAAGTTTACGTTGTCCGTAAGGTCTTTCCACGTACCACCAACGCCGAACACCTGCGCTTGGCCGCCAAGTTTGCCTTCCGTTCCGACTTCGCGGGCGACGCGCGTCACTTCACCGGCGAACGCGTTTAGTTGATCCACCATCGTGTTGATGGTGTCCTTAAGTTCGAGAATTTCTCCTTTTACATCGACCGTGATCTTGCGTGACAGGTCTCCGCGGGCAACGGCCGTCGTAACCTCAGCGATATTTCGGACTTGAGCGGTGAGGTTGCCAGCCATTGCGTTCACGGAGTCGGTCAAGTCTTTCCACGTACCGGCTACTCCGGGCACCACTGCCTGCCCGCCGAGTTTTCCATCGGTTCCGACTTCGCGAGCCACACGCGTAACTTCCGACGCGAACGAGCGCAGCTGATCCACCATCGTGTTGATGGCCTCTTTGAGCTGCAGAATCTCGCCGCGGACGTCGACTGTAATCTTGCGGGACAAATCACCACTCGCCACGGCTGTGGCGACTTCGGCGATGTTACGCACCTGGCCTGTAAGGTTACTGGCCATCAGGTTCACGTTGTCGGTCAAGTCTTTCCACGTTCCGGCAACGTCGGGAACCTGTGCCTGTCCGCCGAGCTTGCCTTCCGTTCCCACTTCGCGGGCTACGCGCGTCACCTCGGCGGTGAACACCCCGAGCTGCTGAATCATCGTGTTGACGAGATTGGCAGAACGCAAAAACTCGCCTTCCAGCGGACGGCCATCGACGTCCAGGCGAACAGTTTGGGTCAAGTCGCCCTGGGCCACGGCCGCGATGGCGCGGGTGACTTCTGCTGTTGGGCGCAGCAGATCCTCGACCAGTGTGTTGACCGAGACCTCCATCTCACCCCAGGCGCCCCTGGATTCGTGAAAGCGGGTTCTCTCGCGAGTCTTGCCCTGTTTTCCGACCACATGGCCCACGCGCTTCAGGTCTTGGGCGATATGTTGGTTCGCTGCAACAATGTCGTTAAAGGTATCGGCGATCTTGCCCGGCAGGCCGACCCACGTTCCCGGAAGACGCACGGTGAAGTCTCCATTGCGCATACTCTGCAGCGCAGCGAGAATCACGTTGAGATCAAGAGACTCATCGGGGGACTTGGGCTTTCCATTGTTCTTCGGGAGGGATGCAATTGCCTCGTTGGGGGCGGGTGCAGCGCCGTTGAGGGTGGACCTCTTCATCTTCGAATCTCCCCAGGCCTACTCCGATAAGGACACGCAAGCGACCTCATTCCCACTCGGTCGGAACAAAGCCCGGCCATTAACGCGTCCTCGCCCAAACGGAAGAATTCGACGGGTATGGGGAAATTGGGCCCTATGCGCAATCAAGCGCGCAGTGCTTTGCGCGCTCAACGGCGATTGGACCATGTTCAGGGACGGGAATCCCTAAGGTAATTCCTGTATATGAGTGCCCCAGTGGGCGGAATCAGGCGTACTACAGCGACATAGCAATCAAACGGCCCTTCTGCCCATAACGAAATGCAAAATAAGGGAGATGATCGCGAACACTAGTAGTAAGTGAATCAGTCCGGAGGCGACGTGAAACACCGTGAAGCCGCCAAGCCAGGCGATCAGCAAAATGATGAATAACACTGTCCAAATGCTCATGATCTCTCCTTCATACTCATTACGTTATAGGCTCAACAGCGAACGGTCCGTTCGCGGCGATCCATACCAACCCAGCGAACTTCATCGTTTACGCTAGCCCCTTGCTTGCCACCTGTCAGTAACGAGAAGTTGGTATCTGCGGGGAATTGTGTCTGTATCGACGTGCAGGGCCAAACCTGAGTAGAGTTGCCACCGATTCCGCATTTCCAACAACTTGGCCAACCTTGGCTTCCTGTTTGCAACTAAGAAAGACCCCAATAAACCGTTTTTATGGGGGGAAGGGAGATCATATTTGTGATTGTGGCTGCCCGGGCACAGTTTTCAACTTCCGAGGCGTTGAATCAATCTCTATGACAAATCTGTCGCAGCGTGTGTTGAGGACAGCCATCGCTCTTGCACTGCTGGTCGGACTCCCGGCCGGTTGCGGCGCCTACTCAGTTCTCACCCACGAACAAGTTGTCGATCTGCTTTGGAAGGACGATATTGAACCGCTGCTGACGAAGCGCTTCCCCACCGCGAACTCCGATGATCTTAAAAAAGCACACGCCTTCGCCTACGGAGGATCGTTAGTCCAAGACATGGGCTACTATCCTTTTGGCAATAAGTTCTTCAGCGATCTCACGCATTACGTCCGCAGCGGTGATTTCATCGTTAATCTCATTAACGAATCCAGCGATGTAAATGAGTACGCATTTGCTCTGGGCGCCCTTGCGCACTACTCGTCCGACAACATGGGCCATCCTGCTATCAACCAATCTGTTGCCCTTGTGTTCCCGAAGCTGCGCGCAAAATATGGAAACACGGTTACATATGCAGATGATCCTAAAGCGCATATCCGTACGGAGTTCGGTTTCGACATGACCCAGGTAGCCAAGAACCGTTACACCTCAGACCGATACCACGACTTCATTGGTTTTGAGATTGCAAAACCGGTCATGGAGCGAGCGTTCTTGGATACGTACGGAGTTCCGCTTAACATGGTGGTCTCGAATGAAGACCTAGCAATTGGAACTTTCCGGCATGCGATCAGCAAGATAATCCCCGAGATGACCAGAGTTGCCCTGGTTGCGAGAAAGAAGGAATTGGTCGCGGAAACCCCCAATTTTAATTCTCGGAAGTTTCGCTATTATCTCTCGCGTGCAAGCTACCAGCGAGAGTGGGGAAAGGGATACCGGCGGCCGGGATTTGGCACGCGCGTCCTGGCGTTCTTCTTGAAATTCGTCCCGAAGGTAGGGCCCTTCAAAGCGGTCGATTTCAAAATCCCGACCCGTAAAACTGAGGACTTGTACATTGCGAGCGTGAATCGAACCCTCGACAACTATCGGGCCCAACTCGTAGCGGTAGGGAAGAAGGATCTTCACCTGCCGAACACGGACTTTGACACGGGGCACATGACGCATGCTGGCGAATACCCACTCTCCGACGAGGCCCACGCGCGATTGCTCGACTATCTGGCTCGCGATGACTTTCGCGGGCTGACTCCCGATCTGCGGGAGATCATCCTTACGTATTACCGTGACGAGAATGCCGTTGCTACCAAAAAGAAGGCGGCTGCGTGGGAAAAGACACGCGAGGAGTTGGAACGGCTTAAGTCAGTGACTCCTTCCGAAGTGCACGCAATTCAGATCACTGAAATACCCTGACTATTAGGTGTTTCAATGAAGCCCCGACCGATTTCCCAACCCCGGGCCGACGGTTAGCAACTAAGCAGCAGTGGATTCAAATCATTGAGTGCGCTGCGACGCGCATCCATAGGAGGGTACTAATGGCAGACGAAATGGAGAAAAACCGGCAGCAAGGTGGACAGACAGGTCAAGGCGGACAGTCTGGTCAACATGGCAGCCAATCCGGTCAGCATGGACAAGGTCAGACGGGCGGGCAGCAAAGCGGACAGAACCCCCAGAAAAAGGGCGGCCAAGGCACGGAAGAAGACGAGAACGAGAATTTGAATCGTCAGCGACGTGCATCCTAGCTTGACCTGAGAGTTAAGATCGGGTAGGAGGCGGGATTACTCCCGCCGTCCTCCCACACCACCGGACGTGCGGTTCCGCATCCGGCGGTTCATGAAACCCACGAGAAGCGCCGCTGGGTCACCCGCAGCGAA
>Ga0209580_10000143_pt1 | contig 51252 bp, 34 predicted proteins | sample Coa_R1_5_FD_187153 | JGI IMG/M metagenome (GOLD analysis project Ga0209580, IMG submission 187153) | Surface soil microbial communities from Centralia Pennsylvania, which are recovering from an underground coalmine fire - Coalmine... | ecosystem: Environmental > Terrestrial > Soil >... | reverse complement strand
ATCGTGTACTGGTCACGCGACCCCGACGGCACGCAGCACAACCAAGGAGACAGCCTGGGTACGCTGGATCCGGGCATCAATGGCCCGACGTCGCACCTCGGCGTGCGCAACGCCGATCATTGCCTCGGACAGCTCATGGCATGGCTCGACGCGCATCCAGCGATCAAAGCCAATACCGATGTCATCGTCACCTCGGATCACGGGTTCGCCACCCTCAGCCGTCACGAACTCGATCGCACGGGACGCCGGCCCGCGACCGAAGCCGCGAAGCGCGATTACGTCCGCGTCAGCGGCGCGATCGATACCGATGAAGGCACACTGCCGACCGGCTTTCTCGCGATCGACCTAGCCGTGTCCCTTCAGATGAACCTGTTCGATCCGGATCAGCGAGCACCCGGCAGCATGCTCTATCGAAAGCTGGCACTCGACCCCAGTTTGCGTACATGGGAACATCCCGCGGCGGGCAACGGCCTCATCGGCACGGACATCCGGCGGCCGGACGGATCGGATGCCTTGGCGATCGTCGCGGCGAACGGCGGATCCGACCTCGTCTATCTTCCGAACGGCAACGCTGACGTCGTCCGCCGCATTGTCAGCGTCCTCCTCACCTACGACTACGTCGGCGGGATCTTCGTCGATGACATGTTCGGCCAGATTCCCGGCACGCTGCCCGAGAGCGCTATCAACCTCGCCGGCGCCACCAAGCTGCCGCGTCCGGCGATCGTCGTGGCCTTCAAGGTGTTCTACCTCAATCCTGCGGATCTTCAAACCGCAGTACAGGTCTCCGATACCACGCTCCAGACGGGCCAAGGCATGCACGGCGGATTCGGCCGCGAGTCGACGTTCAACAACATGGCCGCGATCGGCCCGGACTTCAAGCAACGGTTCGTCGACACGGCGCCCGTCGGCAACGGCGATCTCACCCCGACGCTGGCGCATCTGGTCGGCTTCGATCTGCCGCACAACGGACAGCTGCTTGGTCGCGTGTTGAGTGAGGCGCTCATCGGCGGCCCCGAGACACCGCCGGTCCAAACGCGGACGGCGAGGTCGCCGGTTCCGGCCAGCGGGCGTCAGACGCTCCTCTTCTTTCAGGAGTTCTCCGGCGTCCGGTACCTCGACGCGGCCTGTCTCGTCGATGCGGGGGTCGATCAGCACGGTTGCCGATAGCTAGCCGCGTGCGGCGAGAATCCGGTTGCCGAACCCAACCAGATGCCCCGGGCGGCTCCCTTCCGACAATGCGGTGTGAGGGCCCCGTTTGTGGCACGATCGGCCGATGCGACGCCGTAAGGCCCGCAATGCAGGAGGCAAGCGATGACGTGTGCCAACTTCTTCAAGCGCTCGATGGTTTTCGTGATGTCCACCTCGGCGATCCTCCTCCTCGCGATGGCGATGTCAGCGAAAGCGCAGGACGGCCGCGCCACGAGCAATTACACCGTCCGCACGCTGCCGATGCCGGATAACGGGACTGGCGATGTGTCCATGGACTACATTGCGTTTGATCCGGCAACCAATAGCCTGTGGGTGCCTGGTGGAAATACCGGCGCGGTAGACGTCGTCAATGTGGCGACCGGCAACGTTCGCCAGATTCCGAATTTGCCCACCTCACAGGTGCCAGCGAGGGGCGGCGGCACGCGCGTGCTCGGACCCTCTGGGGTGAGCATTGGCGATGGCGTCGTGTACATCGGGAATCGCGGCGGTTCGGAGGTGTGCGCGTTCAACTCCGGCACGCTCGCACGTGTGGCATGCCAGCATCTTGACTCCACGCCAGACGGCGTCGCCTATGTCGCACCGACCAAGGAGGTGTGGGTGACCACCCCCGGCGAACAAGGCATTCGGATCCTCGACGCGACCACTTTGGCGCAAAAGACGAAGCTCACATTTCCGGGCAACCCCGAAGGCTACGCCGTAGACCCCACACGTGGTCGGTTCTATACGAACCTGGAAGACAAAGATCGCACCGTCGCCATCGATCTCAAGACCCATGACACCGTCGCGACGTGGAATCCGGCGTGTGGCGGAGGTGGTCCGCACGGTCTGGGCCTTGACGCCGCCGCGGGCCATTTGTTCATCGGGTGCGACGCGCTCGCCGAAGTGATGAACGTGGGCGGTGACGGCGCCGTGCTGTCGAAGGTCGACACGGGCGACGGCGTCGACGACATCCACTATGAGTCCGCCACGCACCTGTTGTACGTCGGTGCGGCTCGAGCGGCCAAGCTCACCATCGCTCGTGCGGATAGCGCGGGCAAGCTGACGACCGTGGCGCAAGTGCCGACGCAGAACGGCGCTCGAAACGGCGTCGTCACGAAAGACGGAACGGTGTACTTGGCCCACGGCGGCGGCGTCAAGCTGCCGGCGCTCGTTGTGGTCTCGCCCGCCAAGTAAGAGGTTGACGCTTTTGTGAATGGCCCGACCGCGCGACCGGCTGAGCGCCCTGCTGGTCCTTGACGAGGAAGGTGTGGATCGCTACTGAAACAACCGGCCGGTGGCGCGGCTGAGGAGCGCGACGGCAGCGGCCGGGTCAGCGACCTCGAGCACCAGTTGCTTGTAGTGCTCGTGGTCGAGATCGAGCACGATGGTGCTGTCCGGATTATGCACGTCGTAGAACACGAAGCCGCCGTGGTGATAGAAGGATCCGGCGGTCAACACGCCGGGGATTTGGGTCCCTGGCAGGCGCACCCCATGCCACCAGCCGCGGGCCGGTTCCGGATCGATCCGCGCATTCAGAACATGCTCGAGCGGAATCTCGAGATGACTCTTCAGGGCCCAGAACTTGTCCATGCCCTGGACTTCAAACCGGACCCGATCGCCGAGGATGCTGATTTCGACCATGGTGTGCCCGCCGTGCACCTTCGCGTGGCGGCATCATATCCTGTCGGCCGCGGCTAAGGTCTAGTCGCTCGGCGCCGTCCCGGCGTCGGACCACACGAGAAACTCGTGGAACCCGTGTTGAATGAACCCGTAGTGGGAGCGGACGAGCTCGGTGCCACCAGCCTCGTTGCTGAGGGTGGCGACCGGGACGAGCCCGTCGCCCGTTGGGCGCACGACTTGGAGCACGTCAAACTTCTGCGGTGAGTTGTGCAACCAGCCGACGACAAGCAGGCCCGAGTCCATATCAAAACTCACTGACGGCTCGCCATAGAGCGAGATCTTGCCGATCACGGTTTCTCTGGCGATGTCGATCGCATCGACCTCGCTCTCCCGCGTGAAGAAGAGGTACTTGCCGTTCGGGTCGGCCTCAAGTCGCCCCGGCGTGGTGATGTTGCCTTTGATGGGCCAGGGCGCGACGGTGTGGGTCGCGGCGTCGATGGTGTAGATTCCGTCCTTGTCCGGGAGGAGCAGGAACACCTTGCCGGGGACCGCCACCAGCTGAAACGCGCTCCAGCCGGGCAGCTTGACGCGCGTCTCGAGCCGGCCCGTGCGGGCGTTGAAGATATCGACCTCGGGGAGAAATTTAAACGACGCGTAGAGTTCGTGCTTGGTCGGCTCATAGGCGAGGCTGCCCGCGTAGTGGGGCACGAGCGTCACGCCCTTGCCGCCCTGTTCGTCCACGTAGCCGACTTCGGTCGGGCCCGAGTAAAACACGCGCCCGAGATCCGGCGCGACCTCGACAAACTCGACGAAGGCGTGCGTGAGCGGTCCAATCATCTCCGGCTTTGGCACCGAGAGGACGGCTGAATAGACGCCGACGGCATTGCCCGTAAAGAGCCGGTGGGACTTCCAGTCATACCGGGGCGAGCGCAGCGCCTGGCCGTCCATGACATCGGGCAAGTGCGCCACGATCCGGTAGTCGCCCCGAACGTTCGCCGGCGCAAACGCGAAGGTGGCGACCAAGAGCACAAGGAGCGCCGTCCAGCGACCGAGATGAGAAGACATACCCGTCTCCTTCCGATCAAGGCAGGGCCTGACAGCAGCAGGATGGGCTGGCTACCCTCCATTGTATCCAGGCCGTAACCGTCGGGCGCGGAGCTCAGCCTGGCCGCGCTTCTGCGGCCGGTCATCGCCGGCCACTACTCCCTTTGGCTGTGGTCGCCTACCTTGTCGAAGAGAATCGGCTGCTGACCTCGACGTGGGCCGCTTGGTGGTGAGGGAGGGCGTAAGCTGCCTGGCGAGGACGCCAAAACCATGAGCAGCATCAATTGGTCTCGGGTGGTCGGCTGCGGATTCTTGCTGGTATCGTTTGGATCATTCTCGGCACCATCGTTACCGCGGTGCTCGGGCGGGACTTCGCTGCTCTACCCAATAACCGTCTAGGCGCGCCCACGGTCGGCTTCGTGACGATCAATGTTCTCGCTGACCTGCTTTCGGGCATCACGATTCTTTGGCTCTATGCCGCTATCCGTCCGCGCTATCGTCCCGGCGCCAAGACTGCCGTCGTCGCCGCATTTGCGTGGTGGTTCATCGTCAGCTTGGGAGACGCCATCTGGTGCTCCTTCGGCCTCTTTCCTGCACGAACCGTCATACCGCTGATGATCGGCACTCTCCCGGCGCTCATCCTGGCCACGCTCGTCGGCGCCAGGTTCTACACGGAGTAAGGGCACGGGCCTCCCCCGCGTCTAGCAGCCAACGCGGCCCGGAGTAGTTGCGTCTAAGCCGATCGTACGTAAGATCGTCTTATGCCACCAGCCCCGTTGCCGCCACTCACCCCGCTTCAGTTCCTGGTCCTCGGCACGCTCCTCGACGCCGAGCGGCCGGGCCGGGTCGTGCGGGACCTGCTCGCGGCCCACCGCGTCCGGCGCACCCCGGCCGCGTTCTATCAAATGATGGCGCGGCTCGAGAAGGCTTCGCTCATCGCCGGCTGGTACGAACAGGTCGTCGTGGGCGATCAGGCCGTCACCGAACGCCGCTACCGTCTGACGGAGACCGGCGCCCGCCTCTGGCGGCAGACCCGGGACTTCTATCGCAAACCAGCGGTTGGAAAGGTGCGGTGGTCCGATGCCTGACCCACGGTCCGTGGCCCTCGCCCGAGCGCTCGCGCCGCCATCGCTGCGCCGGGACGTCTTCGACCCCGCCGTCCGCGACCTCGTCCGCGCCGTCGGTCGCGATGGAGCCCTGTCGTGGCGACTTGCGGCGCTGGTTGCAGACTGTTGGCGGCTCTGGGCTGCCGGCCTCCTCGTCAGGCCAGACCGTCGGCGCCTGTTCTTGTGGCCTCAGCACGCCCGGTACGCCCTTCGGCGCTGGCAAGCCGACCCGGCCTTCCCGCTGACGACGGTCGCGCTCCTCGCCCTCGGTATCGGCGCCGCGACGACGGTGTTCTCGATTGCCTACGCGCTCCTCCTGCGCCCCTTGCCCTATCAAGACCCGGACCGCTTGGTCGCGGTGTGGCCCGAGCAATTCCTCGCCAATCGCGAGATCGACGCGCTGAGCACGCGCGCCAGAAGCTACACGGCCCTGACCGCCTTTAGCCCCGGGTGGCTGATGCCGCTCACGGGCGTGGCCGTCGCCCAACAGCTCGACGTCGAGCGCGTGTCGGCCAACTACTTCTCGCTTTTCGGTGTGACCCCGATCGCCGGCAGACCCTTTGGCCGTGACGCCGAGACCCCGGGTCACGACCACGTCGTCGTCCTCAGCGAGGCGCTGTGGGAATCACAGTTCGGCCGCGATCGGTCGATCGTCGGTCGGTCCATCCAACTCGGCGGCGAGCCCTATCTCGTGGTCGGCATCATGCCCCGCCGTTTGCGGGTGCTCGATACCAAGGCCGACGCATGGACGCCCTGGACGACCGACCGTGGCGACTGGACCTGGACGAAATCCGCGGCCACGGTGTTCGGCCGGCTGGCGCCCTCAGTGACGCCGGCCATGGCCTCGATCGAACTCCGGACGCTCACGCGGCAGATGCAGCAGCCCTTTCAACACGCGGCGGCGTGGGGCGAGACGGCGACGGTCGCTCCGCTCAAAGAGGTGCTCGTCGGGGATACGCGCGGCACGCTGGCGACGCTCGTCGCGGCGGTCGGGTTCCTCTTGCTGATCGCGGTCGCCAACGTGGGCAACCTGCTGTCCATTCGGCTCGCGGACCGGAGGAGCGAGCTAGCCCTCCGATCGTCGCTCGGCGCCTCGATCCGCCAGCTCCGCGGGCTCCTCGTCGTCGAAAGTACGATCCTCGTCGTGGCCGCCGCGTTCAGCGGGCTGGGCATCGCCGGCGTGGCCCTGGCGGAGGTGCGCCGCGCGCTTCCGGCAGACCTGCCGCGCGTCGACGAGATCAGGCTGGATCCGGCGGCCGGCGGCCTGGTCGCGGCCGTCCTCGGCCTCGTGGTCATCGCCCTCTCGCTCATCCCAACCGCCCAGAGCGTCACAGCGGCGGCCGCGCCCTACCTCCGCGCCGGACGCACGCAGACCGGGCGCACGGCCCGCAGTCGTGGAGTCCTCATCGCCTTTGAAATCGCGCTTGCCGTGGTCCTGACGAGCGGCGCCGCGCTGATGGGTCGCACCCTCGACGCTCTCCATCGCGTCAATCCTGGATTGAGAACGGACCACTTGTTGACGATGAAGGTGCAGCCCACCGGGACTGACGCCTCGGTCCGCGCCTACTGGCAGACCGTGCTCGAGCGCGTGTCGGCCGTCCCCGGCGTCCAGTCAGCTGCGACGATCTTGCACCTGCCGACGAGCGGGCGGAATTGGCAGGCCGACCTCGCGGTCGCCGGCCGTCCACGGCCGGCCGAGGGCGAGGCCGTCCGCGCGAGCTGGGAATCCGTCTCGGCCGGATATTTCGAGACCGCGGGTCAGCCGATTCTCGACGGCCGGCCGTTCACGATGGCCGACAGCCCGACGGCTCCGCTCGTGATCGCGATCGACACGACGGTGGCCGCGCGCCTCTTCCCAGGTCAGCGGCCGATCGGCCAGCGCCTGACGGCTGGCAATGCCACCGACGGCGCCGAAGCGACGATCGTCGCCGTGGTGGGCCCGGTCCACTACGACAACTTGACTGATTCACCAGGGCCCGAGGTGTATGTGCCTTTTCTCCAGCGCCCGGTGTTTGCCAACTCGCTGGTGGTGCGCACCGCCACGGTCCCCGAAGCCGTCGCCGCCTCGGTCGTGGGTTCGATCCGCGGCGTCGATGTGGACGTCCCGATCACGGAAGTGCGGACTATGGACGACCGGCTGGCCGCGTCGATCGACGCGCCACGGTTCATCTCGGTGACCCTCGGAATGTTTGCGACGACCGGTTTGCTGCTCGCGGCGGTCGGCATCTATAGCGTCGTTGCGTTCGGGGTCCGGCAACGCGAGCGCGAGCTTGGCATCCGCGCCGCGCTCGGCGCCGATACCTGGCGGATTCGGCGCCTGGTCGTCGGCGAGGGGGCGCGCTTCGTGACCCTGGGACTGGCCACCGGTCTTCCGACCGCGCTCGTGCTGGCGACCTCGATGCGCGAGCTGCTCTTCGGGGTCCCGGCCGCTGATCCCTGGTCGTTCGGGCTGGTCGCCGCGACGGTGGCCTCGGTCGCCTTCGTTGCTACCCTGGCGCCGGCTTGGCGCGCGTCAGCCGCCAACCCGGTCGACGTCCTGCGGGGCTAAGACGCACGGCGGCACTCGCTCGCGGCCCCCTCTGGGAGCCGGCCGAACGCCACCTGCTTCGTCGGGCCTGGTGACCCCTGACGACCGATGGGGGAATCGGCCTGGATCACGCGTCACGCTCGCTTCTGCAGGAACACGTGGGTCGCGCGTTCGCCCGCGAGGCAACGCGTGCACTCATACCCCAAGGAACGCATGTCGATGCCGGTCAGCAGATGCTCGCCTGAACCGAGGAGGACCGGCCGAACCACGAGATGCAGTTCGTCAATCAGACGCGCGCGCAGATATTGCCGGATCGTCGAGACGCCGCCGCCAAGGCGGACGTCGCCGTGACCCGCCGCGGCTCTGGCTTGCTCCAGCGCGGCGTGAATGCCGTCCGTCACAAAGCGGAACTCCGTATCGCCCTTCATCCTGAGCGGCGGGCGCGGGTGGTGCGTCAGCACGAAGACGGGCGTCTGATACGGCGGCTCCTCCCCCCACCAGCCCCTCCAACGGTCGTCCGGCCAGGGTCCCCGGACGGGACCGAACATGTTCCGGCCGAGAAGCCAGGCTCCGATGCCGGCGAAGCCCTCCTCCGCGACCGTGTTGTCGACGCCCGTTTCGCCGTCGGCCTGTCCCTGCATCCGCCGCCACACACGCGTGTGAAAGAACCAGTCCATCAATTCAGGACCATTGACCCCGAGCGGATGCTGAAGGTCCTGGCCCGGCCCGGCACCATAGCCGTCGAGTGACATCGCGAAGCTGTGGACGCGAAGTTTCGACACGATGTTTGTCACTCCTCGTGAACGTACGTCGCGAGCGTTCCATCGGACCACTTGCGCACCGGTACGAAAAACATGGTGAGCGGCAGGAGGTCACTGGGCGCAGACACGACGGGCGAGCCGGGAACGTCGGCGCCCCATTCCGCACCCGCGACGGGCGGGCCCCAGAACATCACGTGCGGATGCCAGGGGCCTGCGGCGCTGTCGCCCAGATAGCCGTCTTTCGACAGCATGAACCCCATGGCGCCGGCTTCCGGTGCCTTGATCTGCTTGGCCGCGATCGCGGCTTTGGTCCGGTCGATCATCTCGGCTCTGGAGGCGCCGGACAGCACCCATTGGGTTCGCTGGAGATAGAGAGGAAGATACGAGCGCACCGCCGCAGGATTGAGACACATGGGCGCCCGGAGTTTTGGGTTCCAGAATTCGGCATTGTCGACGTCGTTGTCCCAGGACCTGGCCACGTAGCACACGAAGCCGTTGGTGCCTTTGACCGCCGTCTCATAGCCGTGAGCACCGAGCACCCGGATCTCGGCCTTGTCCGAGATCGACGCGAGGGCGGCGCTACGCGCCAAGGCGATTTCCGCGGATTGGCTTGCCGACAAGTACATCTCGAGGGGAGCCATGTTCGGATACTGGTTCTTGCCGGCATCCGCCCCGACCGGATTGAGCGCGGCCAGGAATCCCACCAGAATGACCTGGTACACGGTCCTATCCATCATCTTCTCCTTAGTGCGTCGCGAACTTCCGCGCGAGCTTGTCAAGCGCGCCTTCCCAACCACGCTCATGGCTGCGAGCGGATACCTCGTCACGCAGAGCGGCGTGAACGAGGGTGAGTTCCGTCCCCGTCTCGATGGGCCGCAAGTGCAGCTCCAGGCGCGAAACGCTCTCTCGTTCCACGGGCTCGCCGCCGGAGGTCCATTGCCAGCTCATGACGATTCGCTCGGGTCTGACGATCTCGAGGAACTGGCCGGCACATTCATGCTCCTGGCCATCCCGGGTGCGGAACCGTACCTGGAAGTGCCCGCCGACACGCGGGTCGGCCTGAGCCGAGACGACGGGGAGATCGTCCGGTCCCCACCATGAGGCGATGCCTTCGGACGTCGTCAGCGCCTCGAAGAGGATGGCGGGCCGCGCCGCGATGCGCCGGACAAGGGCGATGCTGGTCATTTCCCCTTCCTCCGCGCCTCGGCTTCCTTGGACTCGGCATAGGTGGCGAGGCGGTCCAGGCTGCTCGTCCAGAAGCGTTCGTACCGGCGGAGCCAATTCATCGCTTTCCTTATGGGATCGGTCGAGATCTCGACTGTCACGGTCCGCCCGGTTTTCGACCGGTTGATCAACCCGGCCTCCGAGAGGACGTCCAGGTGCTTCATCACAGCGGGAAGCTTGATGGCGAAAGGCTCGGCCAGGGCGCTGACCGAAAGGCCATCCTCCCGCTCCAGGCGGGCCAGGATCGCCCGGCGGGTCGGGTCGCCGAGCGCCGCGAACACGCGGTCAAGATGCTGATCTCCATAGTTCACCATATAGTGAAGTATTGAGGACATCCGGCGTCATGTCAAGCGGAGGGAGGACAGCGCTCGCTCGAAAGTCGCTACGCCCGGACCGCACCTCAGGGGCCATACTGTGGCGGTGAGCGACGGCTGCTGCCCTGAGCCCGAGGTCCACGCGCGAGCGTCATGTCCGTCGTGCTCGGCGCGCGCGACGCCGGTCGAGGTCTCGACGGTCAAGGCGCTCTTGACGCCTCCGGCCCTTGCACAGCTGCCATTGGGCAGCTTCCATTTCTGCGCCAGCCAGACCTGTGACACCGTGTACTTCTCCGCCACCGGTCAGTTGTTTCGAACCAGCGATGTGCGGGTGGCCGTCTGGCAAAAACAGCGGCCCGGTGCGCGCACGTTCTGCTACTGCTTCGGTGAGAACGAGACGGACATGCAACGGGAAATCGACGAGCACGGGTTGACGTCGGCCGTCGCTCGAGTCCGCCGCCACATCGCTCTTCGTCGATGCGCGTGCGACATCCGCAATCCACGCGGCGTCTGTTGTCTGGGCGATCTCACGGCCGCCGTGAAGCGGCTGAGCCCGTCTCGGGAATCGGTGTCATGAGTGCTGGCAGCTGGATTAACGAAGTCGCCGCGGCCACCGGTGAACCAGGTACAGGCCGAATGGCCGCTTGATGAGCATGCCCGCGGCGCCCGCACGGGAGATCACCCCGAGCGTCGCCCAACGCCCCCGCCGCGGGCTTTCGACGTGATGCCTGGTCACACCTTTCCAGTCGCCGAACTGCGCTCGTTGGATCGTGAATGCCATCGACATCCGTGAGGCGTCCGGTATGACTCGTGCGGTACACGTCAGAGTCCAGGAGGATGAGGCGGCCTGGAGCTTGGGGGTGCGGCGTAGATTTTGTATTTCTAATATAGTAAATTGACTAGCTGATGCCGCGTCCGCCCGCCCGCACGCCCCAAGTACCGCTGGGCGATATCGAACAGCGCGTGCTCCTGGCGATTCTCCGCCTCGGCTCAGATGCCTCCGGCGTGCCCATCGTCAGAGAACTGCGGCGGCACACCCGGCGGCCGATTCTGCTGCCGTCGGTGTACCTGGCGCTGCGCCGACTCGAAGCGAAGGGCCTCCTCCGCTCCCGGCTCGGTGAGCCCGAGGCCCGCCGCGGCGGCCGCGCCCGTCGGCACTTCGCGCTCGAGCCCGCGGGGAAGGCGGCACTCCGCGAAGCGCATCAAACCCTGCTCAGCCTCTGGCGGGGCGTCTCCCTGGATGAGTCATGAGCCCCGAGCCGCGCCAGCCACCGGCCGCCGCGCTGTGGCTGCTCGATCGCCTGCTGCCGGCGGCCGAACGCGACCTCGTCATCGGTGACGTCACCGAGATGCTGGCGGACCGCGTGGAGGCCGGTCGCACGTTCAACCGCGCGTGGTGCTGGGTCCAGACCGCCGCGCTGCTGTTGGGCCTTTCGGCGAGCCGCGTGCCGATCGACTCCGCGCAGAGGAGGTTCGTCATGAGACTGGGTGGACGAGTGACGATGACGCTCAAGCAGTCGGTGAGGCGCTTGCGGTACGAATGGCGGTACGCGCTCGGCGTCGTGATCATTCTCGGCGTCGGCATCGGCCCAGCTACCGCGATGCTGTCAATTGTCCAGCGCGTCCTGTTGCAGCCCCTCGCCTACCAGGACCCCGACCGGCTCGGCATTGTCCGGATCAACCTCGGACAAATCCAGAATCACCCCGGGCTGTCGCCGGGCGAAGTGATTGATCTCCGGCACACGCAAGGTCTGTTCGCCGGCGTCGAGGCCGAAAATCGACGATACGAGGTGACGTTGAAGACAGACGACGCCCTGGTATCGCTCTCGGCGGTCTCGATCACGACCGGCATGCTGCCCATGCTGGGCGTGGTCCCGGTACTCGGCCGTCCTTTCACCGAGGGCGACGTCAAGGATCAGCCTCAGCCGGACGCGGTCCTCATGGATTACGGCACGTGGCGGTCGCGATTCGGCGCCGATCCCGGCTTGGTCGGGCGCCGGATCGTGCTGAACGGACATCCCGCGGAAGTGGTCGGCATCCTGCCGGAGGGCTTTCGACTGGTGACGGGTCGGGCGGTGCCCGAGCCGATCGACATCTACACTCCGATGCGCGTGACGTCGTGGCGCAACTTCTGGGGCTTCCCGACGCTCGTGCGCCTGGCGCCCGGCGAGACGTTCGATCGGGTCAACGCCACGCTCCCCGGTCTGGCCACCTCGCTCGTCAAGGCGTATCCAGACGCCTACTCGGGGGCCCGACTGCAGTTCCTGATCTCGCCCCTCAAGGACGACATGGTGAAGACGACGCGGCCGGCCCTCGACGCGGCTATCGTCGGCGTCCTGTTGCTCCTGGCGATCGCAATGGCCAATGCGACCGCCCTCGTCATCGCACGGCTCCGCACGCGCGAGCGGGACTTCGCGGTCCGGCTGGCCGTCGGCGCAGGGCGTGGCTCGCTCGTGGGCGACGTCTTCATGGAGAGCGCCCTGCTCAGCACGTGCGGCGCACTTCTGGGTGCGGCGCTCGGCGCCCTGGGACTCGAAGCGGCCCGACGTCTGGTCCCGCATACCCTGCCGCGATGGGATGACATCACGCTCGGCCTCGACGTCGTGGCCTATGCGGCGACGCTCGCCTTGGTGGGCCTGTTCACGTGCGGGCTGCTGCCGCTCTGGAAGGCGTCGCGCCACGTGCCATGGCACGCGCTCCAATCCGGATCGATCCGTAGCGGACAGGCCGACAGCGCGCTCTCGCGCCTGCTGCTGGCGGGTGCCCAGATTGCGCTCACGGTCATCCTCGCGTTCGGCGCGATTCAACTGGTTCGAAGCGCGACCCGGTTGAGCGAGGTCGATCTGGGATTCGATCCCAACGTCCTCACGTTTCGCACGTCGATTGATTTTCAAAAATTCAAGACGCCCGCTGAGAGCACCGCGCTGTTCGAGCGAATCCGGGATCGCCTCCGCACGCTGCCGGGAGTCGAGGCCGTCGGGGGCATCAGCCACCTGCCGCTCAGCGGCTCGGTGTTGACGGATGCCTGGACCACCGACCTCTCCGCGCAGCCGGGCTGGAACCTGGCGACCGCGAACTACTACGCCACAGTGCCTGGGTACTTCGCATCGATGAAGATTCCCTTCCTTCAGGGACGGGATTTCTCGGACGTCGAGGACCGCACGGCGCAGCATGTCATCATCGTCGACGAGTCGCTGGCCCGCGCGGCATTTCCGGGCGTCGCCGACGTCAGAGGGCGCATCGTCCGACTCGGCTGGGGGCTGCCAGACTCGCGGATCGTCGGCGTCGTCGGGCATGTCCGCGGCATCGAGATCGCCCGCGAGGTGCGCCCGCAGATTTACGCGCCGATGGGCCTGTTCACCCAGAACCCGAATTTCACTGTGCGCGCCTCCGGCGATCCCGCCCGGCTCATCGGGCCGATCCAAACCGCGGTCAAAGAGCTGGACACGGGGCGCGCCGTTGCCGGCTTTGCCATGCTGACGGACAACGTGGCGGCGGCCACCAGCACGCTCCGATCGATCACGGGCCTGGTCTCGATCCTCGCAGCCTCGGCGGGACTGTTGTCCGCGATGGGCCTCTATGCGGTGATCGCGTACCTGCTGCACTCGCGCCGCCGGGCCACGGCCATCCGGAGCGCTCTGGGCGCCACGCCGAGCCAGCTCGTTCGCCTGCACATGGGGACGAGCCTCAGGGTGCTCTTCGTGGCGCTGCCCATCGGCATCGGGCTTGCCGCCGCAGGCGCGCCGCTCTTCGCATCGCTGGTGTTCGGGGTCGCCACACGCGACCCGGCCAGTCTGACCGCCGCCGCGGCCATCGCCGCGGTGGCGAGCCTCGCTGGGACGTACCTGCCGGTCCGGCGGGCCGCGGCGATCGATCCCGTTCTCGCGTTACGCAGCGAGTAGCTGCTTGGTGACTCAGGGCACGTCCGCGCCTGAGGCGCTGCCGGCCCCACACGCCGCGTCCCGGCGAACTCAGAATGGATCTCAGTGAAGGACAAGCGCCCCGGTCACGTCCTTGCCGCCGTCACCCTCAGTGTCGGCGCGCTGGTCGGTTCCCCTCTCGTCGTTCCCGGTTCGATGCCTCAGGGCGTCGCAGGGGCACGCAAGATCCTGTTCATCGGCAACAGCCTCACGACCGCGAACGACCTGCCGGCACGTGTTCAGGCGCTGGCCAGTGCCGTGGGCGATCACCTCGAATGCCGAGCGGTGGCGTTTCCTGACTTCAGCCTCGAGGATCACTGGAGTCAAGGCGACGCGACGCGAGCAATTCGCGAGGGCGGCTGGTCGATTGTGATCCTCCAGCAAGGACCGTCGTCGCTCCCAGCGTCGCGCCTGGTCCTGGTCGACTATACAAGACGCTTTGCCGCGGAGGCGCGGCGCATCGGTGCCCGAACCGCCTTGTACATGGTCTGGCCTTCGCGCGCCCGGCTGGGAGACTTCGACGGGGTGAGCGCGTCGTACGCGGCGGCGGCGCACGACATCGGGGGCATGCTGTTGCCGGTCGGCGAGGCGTGGCGCGCGGCCTGGCGGCGCGATGCCACCGTTGGCCTCTATGGCCCTGACGGCTTCCACCCGACGTTACTCGCCACGCAACTAGGCGACGTTGGTGATCTTCCAGGCGATTACTGGGCGGCCGCCGATCGGCTTAGGCGGGACCTCGGCACTCCCTTCCCCACTGTGGCCCCACTTGGGGTTGTCGCCGGTTCAAGGCTTACTGCTCGAGCAGGCGGCTGCGGAAGCAAACGCGCGGTTCGGGTTTCGCTAGCCAACCGATTGTCTGCAGCAACGATTGGAACGTGGACCACTTCCACGGAATGAAGCCATCGTGGCAAGAAGGTGGCGGGCTCAAGTGTGCGTCCGGTGTGTCACCCGCCCGGCTTGGGGTCTATCACGCGGCAGTGCGCCCCGCGATTGTCACAAACGGTCAGGGTCGTTGACGGATAGTGACCAAGAATCAAGGCAATGGACTGGCCGTCCGGAGACACGCGGGCGAAGAATGCTGGCTGAGGAACCAGGGGTGTGGCGCTCGAGCCGTCGGGCTTCGCCCGCACCACCGTGGAAGTGTCGCCGACCTGTCGTGACCAGACGACCTCGCCCGACGGCGTCCACGATGGATAGATGTTATTCGCAGCATCGTGCGTCACGGGCGTGAGATGGGTGCCGTCGACGTCGACGATCCAGACTTGATCTCGGTGGTCACCCGCGTCCTTGTAGAACACCAGTTGACGACTATCAGGAGACCATTGCGGACACTCCGCGTCGGCCTCAATCGACGTGATGGCGTGCTGGTGCGATCCGTCGGAGGCCATGACCCACAGTTGCTGATGGGGGCTGCCCCGCTTGGAGACGAACGCGAGCGATCGTCCATCGCGCGACCACGCCACCTGGCTGCTTCGCTGACCGTCCTCGACCGTCAGCCGGACGGCTGGCGCCGTCCCGTCCGTCTCGACGACGTAGATGTCTGACGGCTGGCCTTTCGGCGCTGACGCGTACGCCACCCGCCGACCATCCGGACTCCAGGCTGCCCATTGGTCAGCCGCGGCGCCGTTCGTCAGGGATTGCACCGTCCCGGTGTCGACGTCCGCTCGATAGAGGTGCCAATCGTTCTCCCCGGGGTTGCGACTGGCCGAGAAGGCCAGGTGGCGACCGTCGGGTGACCAACTGACGTCCTGATGGAACGCCGGCGGCGTTTGGACTGGCTGCGCGTGTAGCACCGATGGTGCCGCGGGCGGCGTCATCATCCGCGTGGCGCCGAGGAGGACCAGCGTGACGGAAGGGAGCCATTGACGAGTACGCATATGCTTCCTACTTCCCTCTGTTTCTTCCTCTCTTGCGCGTGCGACCTCTTGAGCACGAGATTATCGCTCTTTTGTAGACGGTCGACAAGACGATTGGTTCTCGTGTGCGTTGCCCTGTGCCGGTCATTCCGCCCCGGCGACCACGGTGTTCCGTTTGGCGCAGTGTCCCACCTCGCACGATCGCCTTAGGCACGGCGCACGACGACGATCCCGAAGCTTCGATACGGAGAACAGCCGGGGCCAGGACCTGGATTCCGGGCCGGCAGCCCACCCCGAGACGTCTTGTCCCGAGTGGTGGCAGAATGGCGACAGCCACCTGCCGGACGAGGGCCATATGCCTCGCGTTCGTGTCGTCGCGCTGCTTGTCGTCGTCTCGACCGGCCTCCTGGCCGCACAACAAGCGCCCACGTTCCGATCGGGCACGCACACGGTGTCGGTGTACACGACCGTCCTTGACAACTCGGGCCGTCTGGTGCCGAACCTCACCAAGGACGACTTCGAGGTCTTCGACAACGACGCGCCGCAGCCGATTCGCGTGTTTGACAATACGGTTCGGCCGATCACGGTCGTCATGATGCTCGATCGCAGCGGCAGCATGCGCCCGAACTTCGACCTCGAGCAAAGGGCGGCCGTGCAGTTCGTCGCCAACTTGCTTCCGAACGACAAGGCGCGCGTCGGCAGCTTCAGCACGCACATCCAGATTGACCCGGAGGGCTTCACCTCGAACCAGGATGACCTCATTCGCATCCTCTACGAGGAGCTCCAAGATCCGGGTCCGACTCCCCTCTGGCGCGCGACCTCCGCAGCCATGACCGCGCTCGCGCGTCAGGACGACCGGCGCGTGGTGCTCGTGCTCACCGACGGCTTCGACAACCCGATGGAGATCACCAGCACGAGCTTCGAGCAAGTCAGAGACCGCTCCGAGGCCGAGGAAATCATGGTCTACGGCATTGGTCTGGCTGATGACTGCGGCACGCCGGTCACCGGGGCCTTGGCTGGCTTGACCGGGCCCGTTTTCCAGACCCAACGCGGGGGCATCATCCGTCGGCCAGGCCGCACGGTCCCCGAACCACCCGCTGGTGGAGGCCGCGGCAGGCACGGGGGATTCCCGCAATTCGGCGACGGGGGACCCTGCACGGAGACCAAACCGGATCCGCATCTCCGGGAATTGGCGGCCAGCAGCGGCGGAGGATACTTTGAACTCATGGCCACGGACGATCTCGGGTCGACGTTCACGCAGGTGGCCAACGAGCTGCACCATCAATACCTGCTCGGCTTCACGGCAGCCAGGCTCGACGGGCAGGTGCACCGGCTCACGGTGCGGCTGCGCACCCCGGATCTCGTCGCCCGCGCCCGCAAGAGCTACGTGGCGCCGACCTGGCGCTGATCCATAGACGCCGCACGGCGACGGCGGCACCACATCTCACCAGGAGGACCGCCATGGCGGCCGACGACGATCTGGCGACCAATCACCGGGTGGTATCGCACGAGGAATGGCTGGCGGAGCGCCGTACACTCCTCGAAAGAGAGAAGGCGTTCACGCGCGAAGCGGACGAAATGAGCCGGCTGCAGCGCAGCCTCCCGTGGGAGCGCGTCACCAAGGAGTACCTCTTCGAACGCCAGGATGGCCCGAAGACGCTTGCCGACCTGTTTGAGGGACGCAGTCAGCTGGTCGTCTATCACTTCATGTTCCATCCGGACGACAAGGCGGGCTGTCCGCATTGCTCATTGCGCGCGGACGGCTTCGCGGGCATCGGCGTGCACCTGAGTCATCGGGACGTCACGATGGTCGTCGTCTCTCGAGCCCCCTACCAGAAGCTCGCCGAGTACCGCCAGCGAATGGGTTGGGGATTCACGTGGGTGTCGGCCGGCGCCTCGGACTTCAACTTCGACTACCAGGCGTCATTCACCCCGGAGGAGATGGCCGCCAAACGGGCGCTGTACAACTTCACGATTCGCGATCCGAAAGCCCGCGAGCGAGAGGGACACAGCATCTTTTACAAGAGTCAGAGCGGCGCCATCTTTCATACGTACTCCTGCTACGACCGGGGCAACGACAAGCTCAACCTGCACTACCACTACCTCGATCTGGTGCCGAAGGGACGCGATGAAGGTGGACGCGGCCCGCACTGGGTCCGTCGCCACGACGAGTACGATCGATAACCCGCCGTGCCGAGGGCGGGAGGACCGGGACGTCAGCGCTGGGCCTTGGTCAGCGCCAGGACCGCATAGGCCGTGGCCGCGTCGCTCATGAAGCGACCGGTGTCGGATGCCGGATCGCGCTGCTTGTTGAGCGACGCCGCGGACCACAGGCCCGTCGACGCATCCTGATGCGTCATGAGCCAGTCCAGGCCGCGCGAGACCGCCTGAGAGCGTGGTGCGCCGAGTTGTTGGAGCGCGTACACGACGAGGCCAGTGGCGTAGCCGTCGCTCCCGGTCTCGAGCGGCGTGCCGTCGGCGCGCGTCCACGTGCCGAGCGACGCCAGGCCCCACCCGCCGTCACTCTGCTCGACGCGCAGCGCCGCATCGACGATCGTCTGCTGCTGTTCACGCGTCAGGAGCCCCGGCCACGACGCCGAGGCCCATAGCAGCATGACGCGATTGAAAAGGCTCTGCTTCTCGTTGCCACGCTGCAGGTAGTCGCCGAGGCGCTTCATCCGATCCTGGACGCCGGGATCGGCGGCGTAGCCGCCGGGCGCCATCGTGACCGCGATAGCCGAGAGGGTCGCGCCGTAGTACGGCGAGGCGTCGGCCTCCCACGGCTCGTTGTGGAAGTTCAACCACACCCACGCGCCGGCCTGGTCGCCCGTCTTCATCTGCAAAGCCCAGAGGTTGTCGAACGCGCGACGCGCGTCGTCACCAAGCGCGGAGGCCGTTTCCCTGCGGGCATCCCGGCTCGCCAGGATCAACGCGTTCAGGATGGCCTCGGTCCCACGCGATTCACTGGTCTTGGGAAGGCCCCGGGTCTGATCGGGATAGAACGGTTCGACCTCTTTCCATAGCCTGACCCGCTCGACGACGTTGTCGACGAGTTTGATCTCGCTCGGTGAGGGTCCGGTCTCGCCGAGTGCCTGACGAAGCGTGGGCCTGGCGAGCGCGTACGGCACCGCGGTGTGGCACGACACGCAAAACGTGCCGTGGTCGCGGGCGGCCGTGGGCCACTGCATCCACCAGGCGGCTCGCTGGTCGAGATATGCGGCGGCGGCCTTCCGGCTCCAGGTGCCGGCGTCGCCCGTCTGCGCGCGCGGAACTGCCGACCCCAGTCCGACGAGGCAGCCGAGGACCACTCCGCACGTGCCGACCGCAATCCACGTCTTCATGTCTCGATTCTCCACAATCGCGTCCCTCAGCGAACCACAAAGCTGTACTTCCCCGACTGCACCGTAAAGACGGCGGCGTCACCCTCCATTCGAACGAAGCGCACCCCGTTCGACCGGCTCGCCGGCACCCCGCTCTCCGTGACGTGCTCGGCACCGCTTGCCGGTACGTAGACCGCCGCCGACGTGTTCGCCGGAATCGTCACGTCCTCGACAAACGTGCCACCATCCGTGTGCCAACTGGACTCGATCCGACCGCGAATGGACTCGTACGACCCCTTCGCCCACGTCAGCCCGCCGCCGGGAATCGGGTGCAGCACGAAGTGCTCGTACCCGGGATGATCGTCGTCGTTGTTGATGCCGAGAATCACGCGGTACATCCATTCCGCGACGGCGCCTATCGCGTAATGGTTGAACGAGTTCATCCCCTTGTCCTGGAACCCTCGCCCCTTCACGTATCCGTCCCACCGCTCCCAAATCGTCGTCGCGCCGTTCTCGATGGAATAGCCCCAGCTCGGGAACGTCGTCGTGTTGATCAACTTGTAGGCGACGTCGGACCGTCCCGCTCTGGACAGCTCCAACATCATGCGGTACGTGGAGTGGAAGCCCGTCGACATGTGTCCGTGATAGGCGTCGATCCCCTCGAGCATGTACGCGACGGCGGCAGCACGCTTGCTCGGCGGCAGGAGATCGAAGTGCAACGCAAGGGCATAGCCTGCCTGCGTGTTCCCCTCGATGCGACCATCATCCTTCACGTACGCCGTGTTGAAGGCGGCCTTGATGTCGCCAAACAGCGCTCCGTACTGCCTGGCCTCTCCATCGCGGCCGAGTACCGCTGCCATGCGTGCGACAAGGTCGGTGGCATAGGCGAACATCATCGTCGCAAAGACCGGTTTCGGCACTTCCCCGCCCGTGTGAGGAATCGCCGACCCGTTCACGGTGTCGGTATTCAACCAATCCCCGTAGTCGTTTCCACGCTTGTTCTTCCAGAGCAGGTCCGGATTGTTGCTGCGAATGAACTCGATCCACCGCTTGGCGGCCTCATAGTTCTCCCGCAGTTGCCGCACGTCACCGTATTGCTGCCACATGCGCCAGGGCACCACGACGCCGGCGTCTCCCCATCCAGGCACGCCCATGAAGTCGGCGCGCTTCAATTCGACGAGGCGCTGCCGGAACGGCTGCGGCGAGAAGTCGGCGTAGCGTCCGTCCGGCGTCTGCGCGTCGCGCACATCAGCGAGCCACTTGGTGAAGAACGCCCCCATGTCCGAGTTGAACATGCTGGTCCCACTGAACACCTGGATGTCGCCCATCCAGCCCAACCGCTCGTCGCGTTGCGGACAGTCGGTCGGAATCCCGAACATGTTGTCGCGCTCGGTCCATCGCACGTTCTGCCACAACTGCGTGACCAGATGTGACGACGACTCGAACGTACCGGCTTCCGTCAACGCCGAGTTGACCTGACGTCCGACCAGATCCGTCAGACGCGGCCTCGACGGAAGACCCATGACCTGCACATACCGGAAGCCGTGATAAGTAAAGTGCGGTTCGAACGTCTCGAGGGTCGTCGATGGTCCGCGCAGGGTATAGCGGTCCGTCTGCTCGGCGCCACGGAGGTTGTCCGTGTAGACCGTCCCGTTGTCGTCGACCATCTCGGCATGCGTCAGCGCGACCGTCGTCCCCGCGGCGCCTCGCACCGAAAGGCGCGCCCAGCCGACCATGTTCTGTCCGAGATCGAAGACGTACACGCCAGGCTTCGGCTCGGTGAGCGCGATCGGCGTGAGGTCCTGCGTCACGCGAACGGGCTCATTGGGTTGCGCCACGAGCGCAGTGTCGACATTCGGTGCAATATTGGCGGCGGCCCAGTGCGAGTCGTCGAACCCCGCCGTGTCCCACCCCGACATCTCCTTGCGCGCGTCATAGGTCTCGCCATTGAGGATGTCGGAGGCACGAATCGGTCCGTCCCGTGTCACGCGCCAGGTGCCGTCCGTGATGATGCGGTCATTTCTGCGAGCCGTCCCAGGACCCGCGTCCCGTGTGATTTCGAGCTGAGCGAGGAACCGCGGATGATCGCCGTAGACATTACGCGGCTGGTGAATCAGGCTCTGCGCCAGCCCGATCCCGCCCGCGTACCATCCGTCGCCAAGGAGCGCCGCGATGGCGTTGTCGCCGGCGCGGAGCATCGACGTCACGTCGTAGGCCTGGTACTGCGTGCGCGTGCGGTAGTCGGTGAATTCCGGCGCCAGGACATGGTCGCCAACGCGTCGGCCGTTGAGGTGGAGCTCGTACGCGCCGAGCGCGGTGGCATAAACGACGGCTCGCAACGGCCTGGCCACGAGTGTGAACTGGTGACGGAGCGTTGTGGCCGCGACGATGTCGACCGAGGGAAGTGGGTCGCCGATCCACTGCGCCGACCAGTCGGACTTGTCGAGCAGGCCCATCGACCACGTGGCGGGCTTGCTCCAATCGGATCGGCCGCCGGCCTGATCCCAGACGCGGACTTTCCAGAAGGCCTGTTGCCGACTCGTGAGCGGAGCGCCCTGATACTCGATCTGGTTCTGGTGGCTGCTCGCGGTCTGTCCGGAGTCCCAGAGGTCGGCTTTGCCGGCCGCGAGATTCGTCGGGGTGCTCGCCACTTCAATTTGATACGCCGTCTGGGTGACGCCGCGGGTGGTGCCGGCATCGAGAATCCAGCTCAGGCGTGGGATGCGGGTGTCGATGGAGAGCGGATCGACGAGGTACTCGGTGCGGAGTGTCATCGGGCGGACTGCGCTCGCTGGTGGCGTCCGCTGGTCGCGCAGGCCGAGAGATAGCAGGCCGGCGCCGAGAACGGTGATCTGCAGCACTCGTGTCCGCATAGGTCCATTCGGTCGAGAGCGTGGCGAATCACCCTAGCACGAACAGGCAAGAGCGTTATGCTGCGAGCCTCGCAGGGTCGGCCGTCGGATGGCGTGGAGGTACCGCGTGGCACTCGTGGTTCTTTTGAGAGGGGTCAACGTCGGCGGGCACAGGACCTTCCGACCGACCACGCTCGCCGGACGGCTGAAGCACCTCGACGCCGTCAACATCGGCGCGGCGGGCACGCTCGTGATCCGGCGGCCGGTCACCCGGGCACGGCTCCGCGCCGAATTGGCACGCAGGCTTCCCTTTGATGCGGAGATCATGATCTGCGAGGGCCGCGAGGTGGTCAGGCTGATGGCTCGGAATCCGTTCGCGGACCAACCTCCGCGATCCGACGTCGTCCGCTTTGTGAGCGTCCTATCCGCCCGCCCTCGTTCGGCGCCGTCGACGCCCATGAGCCTCCCTTCCAGTGGCAAGTGGCTGCTGAAGATCGTCGCGAGGGAGAACCGGTTCGTCTTTGGCGTATACCGGCGCCACATGAAGGTCATCAGCTACCTCGGCACGCTCGACCGGCTCTTTGGGGTCCCGGTCACCACGCGAAACTGGAATACCATCACCGCGATCGTCGGCGTACTGGGTGAGCGACGCCCACGTCCTCGTCGCACATCGAGACCTCGCGCATCGCCGGCGTCCGCTGGATCGACGGCGTGGACTCAGATGGCTTGATGTCGGTCGCGATCAGCCTAACGCTCCAAGGGATGGGACCGCCGCTGCGATTCGCGTCGCGTGAGTGATAGGCCCTGACCCTCGGCGACGACGCAGAACCAGCCGGCGTCACGGTCGGCTGTCGTTGACCCTGATCGGTCTACACTTCGTAGAGTCGTGTCTTGGCCGCTAGGTGATTTCCGATTCGCGGGTCGCGCGCTCCGCGGCGCGCCTCTGCCGGCCACCGCGGCGGTGCTCACCCTCGCATTGGGAATCGGTTCCACCACGGCGGTCTTCAGCGTCGCCAACGGTCTGCTCTTGCGACCCCTCGCGGTCAAGGACCCCAACCGACTCGTGACCGTGACGAGCGCCACGGCGCTCCGGTTCGGCTTCACCGGGGGCGGCGGCTGGAACTACACGATGTGGGAGGCACTGCAGCCGCGCGCGAACACGTTTGATGGAGCGTTCGCCTGGACACTCGAGACCCTCCACGTCGCCATCGGCGGCGAGCCGCAGCCCGCGCAGGTGCTCGTCGCGAGCGGCGATCTCTTTCGGACGCTGGGGCTCGCGCCGCTCATGGGACGTGGGCTCACGCCGGCGGACGACGTCCGTGGAGGTGGTGCGGACGGTCCGGTCGTCGTCATCAGCGACGACTTCTGGCGACGTCGACTCGATGGATCTCCGTCGGTCATCGGGAGCCAGCTCTCGGTCGAGGGCGTGCCTTTCACGATCGTCGGCGTCGCGCCGCCAGGCTTTCGAGGTGTAGACGTCGGGCAGGCCTTCGATCTCACGCTGCCGCTCGGTGCCGAACCGCTCATCCATGGTCCGAACAACCTGCTCGACCAGGCCTCGGTTCTTTCGCTGACGGTCATGCTGCGCCTGAAACCGACGCAATCGAACGCCGACGCCACAGCCGCGCTGCGGGCGATGCAGCCCCAGATTCTGGCGAGCCTGGGTCATACCCCAGCGCCCATGAAGGAACCCTTCATCTTGGCGCCAGCCGCCACCGGCATCTCCGACCGCACCGGCCTGCGTCAGCGGTATGAGGATCCCGTGATCGTCCTGTGGATCATTTCCTGCGTGGCGCTGGCGATTGCGAGTCTCAACGTCGCGAATCTGATGCTGGCCCGGACGGCCGTACGACGGCATGAGTTGGCCGTCCGCCTCGCTCTCGGTGCGTCCCGCCTTCGTCTGGCGCAACAGATGTTGGCCGAGAGCCTGATCCTCGCCGTGCTCGGCACGGGGATCGGCGCCGTGTGTGCGGTGTGGTTCAGTCGCGCGATGGTGGCTCGCGTCCCGACGGGTCCGATGCCCCTCCACCTCGACGTCCCGACCGACTGGCGCGTGCTCGCGTTCATGGCCATCGCCGCCGTCGCCTCCGTCGTTCTGTTCGGAACTCTGCCCGCCCTTCGCGCCGCCCGTACCGATCCACTCGAGGCTTTGCAGGACCATGCGCGCGGCACCTCCGCTCGACGGTGGCGCCCGCTATCGAACGGCTTGATCGTGGCGCAAGCCACGTTCTCGATGGTGCTCTTGACGGCGATGGGGCTATTCGTCGGCACGCTCATTCGATTAGCGACGGTGCCGCTCGGCTTCGACGCCGCCCACGTCCTCATCGTCGATGTCGACAGCGCCGGATTGCACGGAACATCTGACTCGCTCCTGCAGCTCTATCGTCGCAGCGTCGAGGCCGTCTCGGCGGTCCCTGGAGTCAGCCAGGCGGCCGCGTCGATGTGGACTCCACTGAGCGGCGGGGGCGGGGTCCTGTCGGATGCGCGCGGTCGAACTGTGGATCCGGGTGTCGCTCCGGCCGAGCGCGTCGCCTACAACTTCGTGACGCCGGGCTGGTTCGACGTCTACGGCATCGCGCTGCGGGCGGGCCGGAACTTCGAGCCGCGCGACGGCACGGACACAGCGCGCGTGGCGATCATCAACGAGACGCTCGGTCGCCGGATGTTTGCCGGTCGACAGGCCCTCGGCGAGAGTATCGACGCGGGACCGTGCAAGGGGTGTCGGGTCATCGGCATTGTCACCGATGCGGTCTACGGCCGCTCGCTTCGCGATGCGCCGCCGCCGACGCTGTACCTGCCGCTCACGCAGGCGGCCGGTCTGACGCCATCCAGGACCACGTTTTCCATCAGCGCGCGCGCTGCGGAGCGGCCCGACAGTCTCGCCGCCACTATCGCCGCCGCGCTACGAAGTGTCGATCCGGATCTGACCGTTTCCGTTCGACCGCTTCGCGCGGACGTCGACGCGGCGCTGACGCAAGAACGCCTCATGGCGATGCTCGCCTCTGTTTTCGGGTCGATCGCCCTTCTGCTCTCTGCGATCGGCCTCTATGGCGTAACGTCGTACAGCGTGATCCGACGGAGGATGGAGATTGGCATTCGTCTGGCCCTCGGCGCCGAGCCCCGTGCGACGGTCAGGCTCGTCATGCGGCGCGCGCTGTTCGTCATTGTCGGAGGACTGGCAGTTGGCACCGCGATGAGCGTCTGGTTGTCGCGCTATGTCGCGCCACTGCTGTACGGAGTCCAGCCGCGCAGCCCGGCGGCCCTGGCGGCCGCTGCGGTGACCCTGGCGGGTGTGGGCCTCGTGTCCGCCTGGCTGCCAGCGCGGCGCGCGGCGCGCGTCGATCCAGCGATCGTGCTGCGCGAGCAGTGAAGACGCGGACTACTCGTCTCGGAGAACCCTGACGGGATCGAGCCGGACCGCTCGATACGCCGGGCCCACACCGGCCACGATGGCGACGGCCAGCATCACCATCATCACTGCAGCGAGGGTCGTCGGATCGAAGGTCGTGACGCCGAAGACCAGCGTCTTGAGGACCGGCGCCAGAAGGAGCGCGCCCGCCAGACCGATCGCCAGGCCGACGAGTGTCGGTTTGGCCGCCTCGACCAGCACCATCAGCAGCACATCAGCCACGGTAGCCCCAAGTGCGGACCGCACGGCAATCTCCCGCGCTCGACCGCGCACCAGGTGCGCGAGGACGCTGTAAAGACCGGCCGCGGCAAGGACAAGCGCGACCAGCGCGAAGAGGATCAAGACGTCTTCCTCGAACCGACGGCTGGCCGTGGTGGCCGCGATCGTTTCATCCATGGTTGACACGTCACGGGCGGGGAGTTCGGGATCGATGTCGTGGATGACGCCGACGATCGGCGCGGCCATCCGGGTCGGCGAGCCGGTCGTCCGCGCGACAAACACCTCATAGGTCCAGGGCCGCTCCGCCTGCCACTGATACGCCGCGGCGGCACTGGCGGTCGAATCGAGCCCCTCGAGCTTCACGTCGCCGACGACTCCGACCACATCCCAGGTCACGCCCGGAGAGAACGTAAAAGTGAGGCGCTGCCCTACCGGATCCTCGTTGGGCCAGAATGCGCGCGCGGCCGTCGCGCTCACGAGGACGGCGTGGGCATCGTGGGCGTCGACATCGCGCCCGCGGACGAGCGGGATCCCCAGCGTCTTCAGATAGCCTGGGCTTGCCGTGCGGGTCTCCATCGCCAGGGTATCGGTCGCGCTCGTCGGCGGTCGGCCGACGATGTTGAACGGTTGGATCGATCCGCCTGTGAGGGGCACGGCATCAACAAAGGCCGCCGACTTCACGGCCGGCAACGCCCGGATCCCCTCGAGAGTGCGGTCGAAGAACTGGCTCGCCTGCGCCGGCGACGTGTACTTGGCACTGTCGGGTGTCGATATGAACAATCTCGACGCCGCGGTCGGCGGCCTCGGCCAATTGAATGCCGCAGCGGTCTCTGCTGTGGGCCGTCTGAAGGCGCGTAGGTCAGGTAGTAGCCGCGGCAGTCCGACGGTGACGGTCACCAGATGGCTTGGGTCAAACCCGAGATCGACGTGAGCGAGGGCGGCGGTGCTCCGGATCATGAGTCCCGCCCCGACGAGGAGCACGAGGGACAACGCCACCTCGGCACCTACGAGCCACCGGCGACTCGCCTGCCCCGTTCCCGAGAAGACTCCCCGGCCCATTCCTCGTTTCAAAGTCGCTTGCAGGCCCGTGCGGCTCGCGGCCATGGCGGGTCCGAGCGCGGCCGCCAGGCCGGTCGTGACCGATACGACGAGCGCAAACGCGAACATGCGCCCGTCCATCGCGACTTCCGTGGCCCGCGGCAATTGGTCGGCGAGGAACGTGCTGAAGACGGTTAAGGCGCCCTTGGCCAACGCCCACGCGATTGCGGCGGTCGCGACCGCCACGACGAGCGCCTCCATCAAGAGTTGTTCGATGACGCGTCGCCGACTGCCGCCAATCGCCAACCGGATCGCCAGCTCGCGTCGACGCCCGAGGGCCCGCCCGAGCATGAGATTGGCCGCGTTGGCAACGGCGATGAGCAGCACGAAGCCGACGGCTCCGGCGAGGATGAGGAGCGGCTGACGCACGTCTCCGACCACCAGCTCGCGCAGACTGAGCACGAGCGCGCCCCAATCGGTGTCCTCCTTGGGGTAGTCGCGGGCCAGGCGCTTCGAGATCGCATCCATGTCCGCACGCGCATCGGCGACGGTCATCCCGGGCCGGAGGCGTGCGACGACTTGGTAATTGTGGTTGTCCCGGACGGCCCGTTCGGTTGCATCCCACGCGAGCGGCACCCAGATCGAAGCGTTGGTCATCGCCCACTCCTGCCAGGTGAAGCTCGCCGGCATGACGCCGATCAAGGCATAGCGACGGTTGTCGAGCATCACGGTCTGGCCGGCCAGGGGGGCGTCGCCGAAATGCTGCCGCCAGAACCCCATGCTCACGAGCGCGACTTGGTCATGGCCCGGGACCGCTTCGCTCACGTCGAAGGGCCGGCCGATCGCGGGTCGGGTACGAACGACGGCGAACAGGCTTGGTTCAACGGCCGCGACCGGGACGGATTCTGCTTGGTCGCCACCGGTCAGCGTGCGGCGGAACGTCTGGTAGACGGCGGTCTCCTCGAAGACGTGGTTCTGGGCCTTCCAGTCCAGGTAGTTCGCGGGCGACACCGCAAAGACCTTGATCCCTGGAAAGCTTGCCGGAGGCGGGGTATGGACCACCCGAACGAGGCCGGCGCCGTCCGGCAAAGGAATCGGGTTCAGGAGGACGCCCCTCACTAGGCTAAAGACCGCCGTATTCGCGCCAATGCCCAGCGCGAGCACGCCGACGACCGCGATGGTGTACGCCGGTGCGTGGCGGAGCGTCCGGACGGCGTACCGCAGATCGCGCCAGAGCGTTTCAACCCGCTGCCCCGCCCGCGCATCACGCACATCGTCAGCCACGGCGAGGACACTGCCCAGATCGACCCGCGCTCGGCGCCGGGCGTCGTCCGGGGACAGCCCCTGGCGTTCATGCTCGCTGGCGGACAGGTCCAGGTAGGCGCGCAGTTCGGCGTTGGTCTCTCGGTCGATCCGCCGACCGCCGACGAAATTCCGCAGGGCCGCCAGGAACCGATTCATCGGGTTCCCTCGAGGGCCCAGCCCATGGCCTCAGCAATGCGCTGCCAGTGTTCGACTTCCGTCTTCAGGCGTCGACGGCCGCCCGGCGTGAGACTGTAGAACTTGGCCTGCCGACCATTTTCCGACGTGCCCCAGGTGGCCGCAATCCAGCCCTTCTCTTCCAGTCGCTTCAGGGCAGGAAACATCGAGCCCGGCCGCACGTCGAACGTGCCGCGTGTCAGCTGCTGGATCCGGCGCGCGATGCCCCAGCCATGGTGAGACTCGAGCGCCAGGGTCCGAAGAATCAGCAGGTCGAGTGTGCCTTGCAGGAGATCGGTCTGCGGCGCCATGGGGGTCCTCCACCATCAGAGACTCTATCAGACACTCTGACGGAGATGCGGGCGCCGAGGTTGCCTGCCCGCCCACCTCCGGGCGCCACGCCTCACACGACTGACCGATCAGAAGATGCTGGTCGTTGAAGCTGCCTGCGACCCGAACGTCGTTGCCAAGCGTGCCTTCAGGCTGCTGTTCAGTACCTACTACTGAGAGGTGTAGCATTCGGCCAGAGTGACTCGAGCGACGCGCTTCGGGTTATCGCGTAGCGGGGCCGCCGCGATTGCGGCGAGCGCCCTGCTCGTCGCACCGCTCACGGCGCCGACCCGCGCCGCAACCAGACAGTTCCGCGGTGTGAACTGGGCGGACCGCCGCGACAACTTCGTGCCGGACGATCTCGTGCTCGCGGGCCTGGACGCGTCCGACACCTACGACGTCACCCGCGTCAAGACGGAGCACATTCTCCGAGGGTTCGAGCGGGACCTCCGCGCCAACACGATTCGGCTGCCGGTCAACTACCCCACCGTCTCGGGGTCGTACTGGCGAGCGTACGCCGGCGTCATCGACGAGGCCAGCCACCTGGGCTTCAACACCGTCCTGAGCTACTGGGAGTCGAGCGACTCGAAGGACGGCAAGGTCGATGACCTGGATCAGTTCTGGATGATGTGGCAGGCGATCGTGGACAAGTACCGCGGCGACGACCATGTGTACTTCGAGCCCATGAACGAACCGCATGGCTATCGCGCCAGCGAATGGGACGATCTGGCGGCCGAGTGGCTCCGCCGCTTCCCGACGGTCCCAAGGGGCCAGGTGATTCTCAGTGGGGTGGGCTACAACCAGGACGGGGTGGCCGTCGGCCGAGACCCGCGGCTCGCGGGCTGTCTCATCTCCATCCACATCTACGGGTTCTGGCACCGGCAGTGGACGACCGAGCAGGCCTGGACCGACGCGCTGACCGCCAGCGTCGGTGCGTTCGCCGATCGCACACTCATTTCGGAGTTTGGCGCGCCCATGACGACCGGCCTCGACTACGACGGCGAGGCGTCCGGTCCCAACGGGTTCTTCATCGCGTTCATGAAGGGCGTCTCGAATCGGGCCCGCGCCCTGGCTCTGGGGACGATCTACTGGCCGGGTCTGCGCGTCGATGACCCGTACAGCCTCGAGACCGTGCATGGGAGCGGCACCAGCCTGTCGCTCACCCTCAATAACCTTTCCGGGCGCGATCTGTTGATGCACTCGTGGGGCCGCTAAACCGAACGTTCAACCGGAATAGGCGCGTAAGTATCAAACACCGACCGCCCCCTCAGTACGCCTTACGTGCGATCCCAGTCGGCTTGCCAGTGCTGAATCGCCCGCTTGATCTGATCCGCGGTCAGGTGTTCGGTCTTGGTCCGATTGATGAGTCCGGGGAGTTCCCCATCCGGGGCGAATCGCAGCGCCACGATCTGCGGTTTCGAGAGCGTCCAGAGCATCTCGCGATCCGGAGGTGAGAGCACGCGGTCGGCACGCAGACGCATCTCCAGCTTGATAATCCGATCCTGGAGCGTCGTGGTGTACCTCCGGCTGATCTGGGCGAGCGTCGCCACGGCGCCGATCAGGAAGGCCAGCGTCCACCCCGTCGTCGAGCCCCCCCAATGGCGCATCAGAAGCGAAATGATCGCCGCGAGCGTAAACGCGAAGGTCACGATCGTCAGCCAGGGACGATGCGGATGGTTGCCGTACTGTTGGCTCGGACTCATGACCGCCTAGAATAGACCATGTGGAAACGGCCGGTTCGAGCCGGCGTTGCATTGTGGGCCCTTGCATCGCCTCCCATTCAAGGACCGCCCGCGCGCGGTCAGGCCCGAGTATGGTCGCCGCGATCGCCTGAAGACACATGATGGCCCCATGTGCGCGCAGTGTCCTTGGCGCACGCGATGCCAATGATGATGCTGGGCAAACGCGACGAGTAACGCGGCGCGTGTCACCCATCTCACCCTCTACCGGCTTCGCGGAGTCTCATTAGGGTCTACTCTTCACGCAAGAGCGCCACGGGATCGACTCGCATGGCGCGATGCGCCGGCCGCCAGGAGGCCAAAAGCGTGGTTGCGGCGAGCACGCTCAGCACGAGGCCCCACGTCACCGGATCGAGGCCGGTCACCCCGTATTCGAGCGACGCGATGACGCGGGCGAGCGCCGCCGAAGCTACGATCCCCACACCAACGCCGAGCGCGGCCACTCGGGCGCCATCGCGAAGCACGAGGCGTCGAATCTGAGCTGGTGACGCACCGAGCGCAGTCCGAATCCCGAACTCCCGGCGTCGGCGTCCCACGGCATACGTGAGCACACTGAAGAGGCCGCCCGCGGCCGCAAGTACCGCGATCGCCGCAAACGTGGAACCCAGGGCCGCGGCGCCACGCGGCCGCGCCAACTCCTTCCCATACGCATCGTCGAGCAAGCCGAGGCTCGCGATCGTTCCGCCCGGAACCGTCGCCAGCACCAGCCGCCGCATGACGGCCTCGTCAGGACACCGGCCGTGGCATCGGATGTTCATGAAGACGTTCCCGCCGCCGAGCTCGAACGGCTTGTAGAACTGGGGCAGGTCCCGATTGGCGTCGACCGTGGGCAGGTGGATCTCGCGGGCCAAGCCCACCACCTGATGGTGCGTCGTGCCAAAGGAAAACGACCGCCCGACCGGGTCCTGCCCCGGCCAGAGCCGGGCGGCCAGGCGCTCGCCGACGACGACCGCATCGGGCCCGTCGCCAGGCTGAAATGTCCGGCCACGGAGCAGCGGAATACCGTACAGGTCGAAGAAGTCGGGCCCGACGTCGTAGCTGCTGGCGGTGATGTTGAGCGGCCGGGCGTCAGGCCCATCGCCCCGCCAATCATCGTAGAAGTAAAGGGCGCCGCCGCCGGGCGGGAGACCGCTGGTCAACGCGATCCGCTCGACGCCGGGCAGGTGTCTCACGCGGTCTTCGAGCGCCTCCGTAATCGCGACGCGTGACGCACGGTCGGGGAGCCCTTTCGAGGGCAGGGCGATCCACGTCGTGAGAACCCCGTCGGTGCGGAGGCCCCGATCGGCCGAAGCCAGGTTGATGAACGAACGCACGAGCAAGGTCGCGCCCACGAGCAATGTGCACGCCAGCGCCACCTCGGCGACGAGGAGACTTCGCGTCAGCGTCCGCGCCGCGCGGCCCTCAGTGCCGGCGCGCCCCACGTTCGAGAGCGACGACGCCCAATCGGAACGCGTGCCGATCCACGCCGGAAGCAGGCCCGCGGCGAGCGTGGCGACCAGACCGGCGGTGACCGCCATCAGAAGGGCACGTGGGTCCAGATCGACCGGATGCAACGTGCGGACGAGGAAGGCCGCCGGCAGGAATCCTCGCGAGAGCGACACGAGTTCCCAGGCCAGCGCAACGCCCAGCCCCGCTCCTACTAGGCCCAACAGCGCGTGCTCGATGAGCGCCTGTCGAAGCAGCCGGACCCGGGAGGCGCCGAGCGCCGAACACATCTGGAATTCACGTTGCCGAGCCGTCAGGCGCGCGAGCAACAGACTGCCGACATTCGCGCACAGCACGAGGAAGACGAGGCCCACCCCGCCGCCGAGCAGCGGCACGGCGTGTTGGTAGTACGGATCGAGCTCCTCACCCGTCAGGGGACGTCTGGTGGCCCGCATCGTCCCCGTGACGGACGCGTCCACGCGCCGGGCTGCCGCGGTCGCGACTTTGAGGGCGTCGTCCATCGGGATGCCGGCTGCCAGGCGCACGTAGGCTTGGGGTCGCGGCGACCCGCCTGCCGGCGCCGGCGGCGGAGCCGCGTAGTCGATCGGCTTCCAGATCTCGGTGTTCCACTCGGGAAACCGAAATCCCGAGGGCATGAGGCCAACGACGATGACCGACGCGCCGTCGACCGTGATGCGGTGGCCGACCAGGTTGGGGTCGGCGCCGAACGCCGACCGCCACACATCCTCCGAGAGGATCACGCGGTCATCCGTGCCGGCACGGCCATCGGTGGGGTCGAACGAGCGGCCCCGACTGGGCCCTACGCCGAGCATCGTGAAAAGGCCCGTCGAAACGCTGGCGCTCGTCTTCACCAGCGGTCCGGATCCGGTGTCGATGATGGAGGTGCCCGGCGTCGCACCCTCCGCGTACTCGAACGCTGGACTTGCACGCCACGCCGCAAGGACAGTCGGGGAAACGGCCCGTGGCCCCCCGTGCTCGCTCCACATGGCGAGGCTCGCCAACCGATCCGGATCCCGGAACGGCGCCGGGCGCAAGACCAGGGCATCGACGACCGTGAACATGGCGGTCGTCAGCCCCACGCCGAGGGCAAGCATGCTGGCGGCTGCCAGCACCATGGAGGGACGCGAGCGAAGCCGGCGATACGCGTGTTTGAGATCGTCGATAAGGGCCATAGGCGTCCAGACTCCGTTCAGCGCTCGAGAGCCGTCAGATCGAGCCGACTAGGCAGGTGTGGCCACCCGTCACATTACCCCGTTGGGGTCCGTCATAGTAGTGACGGGTGAGATGCCCGTCCATCTGGCGCACAAGGAGAAACGACGTGAGAATCAAAGTGACGAGCCTATACGTGGACGACCAGGACAAGGCCCTGCGCTTCCACACCGAGGTGTGCCATTCTGAGTCGTGAATCACGTGAGCTCCGGCGTGAGACTCGCACGGACATGTCTCGGGGCCCTGGTTCTGCTCGGACCCGCTGCTCCGGCCTTAGCAGCCCAGCCGCTTCGATCCGAGCCGGTGGCCGCTGGCTACCATCTGTTCTACTCCGGCGACAAACTCGGCGCGATACGGCGCTTCGAGCGGCTGTCGGCCGAAGACCCAAACGACCTGCCAGCCCGGTTCGGACTCCTCTTCGTCGAGGACCAGCGGCTCGATGCCGATCCAACACTAGCGCCGGCTTTCGAAAAGGCGCTGGACGCGTTCATCGACGTGGTAGACAAGCGGCGCGACCGCAACGCCCGCGATGCCGAAGCGCTTCTGTATGCGGCGCAGGCGTACCTGCTGCGCGGCGACTACCGGTTCGAACACGACAAGAGCGAGTGGGGCGCCATCCGCGACGCCGCCAGGTCGAAGGGGCTTGTCGAAAGCTACCTCAAACTGCGTCCCGAGGATGCCGACGCGTACCTGACACTCGGCTTGTGCAACTACTACCTCGGCATCGCACCGGCCTTTGTGCACTTCCTTCGATTCCTGCTGTTCCTGCCGGGAGGCAATCGCGCGGAAGGGTTGAAGCAAATCGAACGCGTCGCCGCGCAAGGGACGCTCCTCGCGCCGCTGGCGCAGGCTGAACTCGTCGATATCTACGCGTCGTTCGAAGATCGTCCCGCTGAGGCGCTCGTCGAGGCCGAACGCTTTACCGCTCAGTATCCCGACAACGACGACGTCACGTTCGCGCTGGCCAGTCTGTACGCCGGACCCGTCATGGAAGATCCCGCACGAGCCGGAGGGCTCTATGACGCCGTCCTTACGCGTCGGCAGGGCGACGACTCGCCGGACGGCGCAGCGGCCAGGGCCACGGCCGTCTTGGGCCTCGCCGCGACCGAATTCGACGACTGGCGGTGCGACGAGGCGGTGGCGACCTTGACGGCCGCCATCGACGCGCGCCCTCACCGCCCGGACTGGGCGCTGCCGACCCTGCTCTTGCGCCGCGGCCTCTACCGCGCGCTCATCGGCGATCTGAACGCAGACGCCGACGTCCGACGCGTGCTCGACGACCCGGCGCTCGCCAAGTGGCGCACGCCAGCGACCGACCTGCGCGCGCAGATCGGGGCGCGGCAACACTCCGGCGAGGCGGCGGTCTATGAGGCGCTCATTCCGGCCAACCGGCTGGCCGCCGAGCGCCAATGGGACGAGGCGCGACGCGCCTACGAGGCCGTACGTGCCGCACATCCAAATGCGCCGCTCGTCCGTTATCGCATCGCCCTGCTCGATTTCTCGGACGGCCAGGTGGACCGTGCGCGACCCGCATTCGAAGCGCTCGCCAGCGGCAGCCAAGTGCCCGACAACATCAAGGCTTTTTCCCTTCTTTACATCGGGCGGATCGACGACCTGGCCGGGCGCCGCGAAGAAGCGCAGAAGGCCTACCAGAAGGTTGTAGACAACTACGGCAAGCAAGAGGAGCCCGTCAGCTACGCGCGCGTCGGCCTGATCACGGCGTATCGTCGGCCCGACTGACCGTGGTGCTGACGCTCGGCGAGCCGTCACCGCCTCCGAGCCGCTGGCGCCGGCGTAACATGGGATCGAACTCGGCGCTGCAGATGAAGTATTCGCTAGGGCGTTACGTCTATGGCGTGGCGGCGATTGGTTCGGGGATCTGTGCCTTGGCGTGGCATGACTTCAGCGCGCTCGGCGGCGTGCCTCACCGCGAGGTGCTCACCGACATCGTCGCCACTATCGAGATTCTTGGAGGTGTCGCCGTTCAATGGCACGGCACGGCCCGGGCCGGTGCGGTCGCCGTGGGTGCCATCTACTTGATCTTCGCTTTGCTCGGGGTGCCGCCCATCATTCGGCATCCGCTCGTCTACAACGGCTTTGGCAACTTCTTCGAGCAATTCTCATACGTCTCGGGGGCTCTGATCCTCTATGCGGGCGCCGGTCCGATCGCCCCGGCTCGAACGGCGAGATTGGCTCAAATCGGATACTACTCGTTCGGTCTTTGCGTGGTCTCGTTCGCCCTGGAACAGCTGTTCTACCTCTCCCCAACCGTCAGTCTCGTACCGAAGTGGCTCCCGCCTGGACAGATGTTCTGGGCGATAGCGACCACTGCCGCGTTTGCGCTTGCTGCTATCGCTCTCCTCACCGGGTTCATGGCCCGGCTCGCATCTCGCTTGACCACGGCGATGCTCGTGGGCTTCGGGTTGCTGGTATGGCTGCCCGCGATTGTTGGCAATCCCCATAGCTCTCTGAACTGGTCCGAAGGTGCGGAGACTCTCGCGATCGCCGCGTCAGCGTGGATCGTCGCGGACTTTCTCGGTCGCCAAGACAGTGTTCGACATCGGGCGACCGCTGCATGACCACGAGAACGCTCGTCGCGGGGGTCGCGATCTGCGTTTCAGAGTTGACGGCGGAGAGACGGCATGGGCCCCAGCACGCGCCGGGGCCCATTCCGCATCAGTCGCGCTATTGCTTGTCGAACACGATCACGTTGTGGATGTCCTGGCTCTTGGCGTTCTTGCCCGTCTGGGTCAGCGTGCGGGTCTTGCCGTCAGCGGACACCACCGCTCGGGTGTGTCCGGTGACCTTGCCATTCAACTGCGTCGTCGACTCGATCGTGCTGGCGTCGATCCGCTTGTAGGAAATCATGTCCGCGTCCGGGTTTCCCTTGAATGGGACGAACTTCCCGTCGTACTTCGCCTGAAACTCCCAGTGCGTCGGTTTCCCGGCCGCATCCGTGCCGTCTGCCGAGTAGCTGACTCCGTCGCCGCCCCAGGCCTCGATCTTGAGGGTCTGGCTCGTCGGAGCCGGCCCCGGATTGTACTGAGACTTCGCGAGGTCGAGCTTCCATGAGCCGACATTCGTATCCGCCGCCATCGTCACTGTACCAACCGCGAACACGGTCGCCAGCACGAACACACCCGTCATTAGACGTTTCATCATCTTCTTCATTCCTCTTCTGGTCGATCCGTCGCCGAAATGCCTGGGTCTCTCCGTCCGCGCGAGAGCGGGCGCCGGAGTCGATTGGCAGGAAACTCTCGTAGGGACCGGGGTGGTCGCCAGGGGAGCGCGACGCGATGTGAGCTGATTCTACAGTATCGGCAGCCCGCCCACCCGATTCGAGGGGCCGCTGGCACATTCGTGCACGAAGGATTCGAGCCCTCTCCGGCCGGATTCTCTGCGCCGATGATGGCGCTCGGTCTGGGTGCTAAGGGTTTGCGTTCGTTGCTGTTAGCCGTCAGGACGTCGTCCTGGAAACCTCGCGGAGACCAGCCGCCATCGTCCTGGGTCGAGGAAACATCTTGAAGTCAGCCCAGATGCGGGATCTGACGACGGAGTGGGCGACGCTCGTCGAGGGGCCCGCCCGCGCGACGAAGCTGACGCCACCCAGACTCGTCGTGCTCGCATCGACGTTCCGCCAGTTCTTTCAGCCGTTGGTCGAGTTCGTCTTCGACCTTCGCGACCCAAATCCAGCGCGCGACATCACAGGGGAGCCATCCTTCGGACGCGCTTTCGACTGCGCGGCGGCCCGCGTGTCGTCGTCGTGAGCACGCCCCTCCACCTGCAGGCCCGCGCCTCCGGGACCGGCGCGTCGCCGGCCGCTGGCGCACGGCCTCACGTCCAGAACACGCGCTGGACGACCCACACGGCGCCCACCAGTGCGATGGCGACCGACAGCGGCATGACGACGAATCGGCGATGCTGGGAAGTCGGGACGCGGCAGAGCCAGACCACCGCGGCGGCAAGGGCAATGACGGTCAGCTGCCCGCCCTCGACGCCGACGTTGAACGTCACGAGCGTCGCCAAGAAGTGCGACCGCTCGAGGTGCAGGCGGGACAACGCCTCGGCGAAGCCCATGCCGTGCAACAGGCCGAAGGTGAAGACCAGGGCCACGCGCCAGGGCGTCACGCTCGACGTCAACAGGTTCTCGCACGCGACGTAGACGATCGAGAGTGCGATCAGCGGCTCGACGATGGACGAGCGCAGCGACACGAGGCCATAGAGCGTGAGGCCCAGCGTGATCGAATGCGCCAGCGTGAACGCGCTGACCTGCGCGAGCCTGGCCTTCCAGCGCCTGCTGAGCAGGAAGAGCCCGAGCACGAAGAGGATGTGGTCCAGTCCGTTCGGCAGGATGTGCGTGAATCCCAACAGGAAGTCCCGGCGCACGGCGGCGAGGCCGCGCAGGCCATCGACGATGGCGATCGGCAGCGGCGGGGTCATTTCAGGCCCGGCGAGCCAGACGACCGATTCCCCCGCAGTGCCCTCTCGATGCACGGTCAGCGGATACGAGCCCATCACGAGGGACGACGCAAACGTGACGGCCCGAGTCTTCGCCGGCAGCGCACCAGCAAGCGTAACGATTACGCGTGGCGCCGTGACGTCGAGCGCGTCCTCGATTGAAGCGACGGCCATCGGAACGGCGACGGCATCGGCATGGATCTCCAGCGCCGACGCGAGGCTCTGCTCGAGCTCGAGGAGCTTCGCGTGGCGATCGGCCGCGCTCGTCTCGCGGCTCGAAATCTGCCGGTGCGCGTACGCCTCGAGCTTGACGAGCAGCGGCGCCGCATCGCTGTCGATCGTGACCACAACGCGTCCCTCGGAGAGGGTCATGAGCATGGTGGTCGTCGCGATCGGGTGCGCCAGCAGCGGTACGGTGGATGCCGCCGCGAACATGACCGCGCCGAGCGTGACCGCGCGAAGCCGCATAGCGCCTGGTCGTGTCAGTGCCGCGGGGCGCCAGATTCGTGGCCGGCCGTCTGCGCGTCGAGCGTCTTCAGCAGTGCGACTGCCGCCGGAGCCGAGATCAAATCGAAGCGCGGCGAGCCCGAGAGAGCAGCGTCGACGTGGCTTCTCGCGTCGGCCGTTCGACCGAGCGCGTTCGCAATCGCCGCGGCGTGATATTGGATTTCACGGTCGCGCGATCCCGTGCGGAGCGCGAGATCCGACGCCGCCTTCGCCCTGGCCAGGTCGCCGGATTCGAAATACGCCCAGGCGAGCGCGTCTTCCGTGAAGATGTCGTGCCGATCGGCCGATGCGCGCTCCGCGACCGCCACGGCCTGGGCCGGCTCACGGCGCCGCTCGGCCAGAAACCGCGCGAGCTTCGAGGGATCGGGGGCATCCGAGGTCCACGCGGCTTCCGCGAGACGGTACTCCCGCTCCGCGTCCTGGGCGCGCCCCTCGGCGGCCAGCAGATCGCCGGCCAGCGCTGCGCCGGCTGGCGTCGGCGCCGTCGTCAACTCTGCGTTGACCAGGGCGAGAGCCCCGGCATAGTCGCCACGGGCGGCTTTCACGCGCGCCAGGCCTTCGTTCGCGAATGGATGGCCCGGAAACACGTAGTCGGCGTGCGCGTACTCCCGGGCGGCGTCATCGAGGCGGCCCATCTCGAAGAAGAGGTGGCCCAACTGAGCGTGATGCCACGCGAGCGACTCGGGATCCTGCGCGCTGGTCGCGTCGGTCGCCATTCGCATATCGGCCATCGCGCCCGAGAGGTCGCCCTGAAGCTCTCGCGCATAGGACGCCCGGGAATAAGACGCCGCGTCCGGCCGAAGCGAGGCCATGCGGTCGAAGGCTGCGAACGCCGCGTCGTATTCACCCAGCTCGAGATGCGCGTCGCCCAGGACACCGTAGATCCAGGCATCAGTCGGGCGGGCCTGCTGACATCGCAGGGCGGCCTGAATGGCGTCGCGGAAGCGGTGCTGCGAAAGATAGACCGCGCCCAGCATTTGACGGGCGTTGTAGCTGTCAGGGTGCGCCTTGAGCAGCGCGAGCAACACTCCCTCGGCCCGCACCGCCAGGCCGGCGTTGCCCGTCACGCGGGTCTCGCGCAGGAGGGCGTCAGCCAGGCTGAACGCCGAGCGGTCATCCGCTGGATTCTTCGCCACGCGCCCGGTCATCGTCTCGATCGTGCGGTCGAGGTCCGCGCGGCTCGTCGACGAGGCCGTAGCGCTGCCGCCGAGGAGCGCGATCGGCGCCGCCCCGGTATGCGTGGATCCGCGGTGTGGGAGGGATGCCCACACCGCGGTCGCCACGCCCGCTGCCGCAATGACCGCAAGGGCTTTGGCGTCGAACGCCTTCATCGCCAACTCCACTCTCCTCGCGATCCGCCCGACGCGGCGCTACTTGACGTTGCCCGGGTGCGGCGAGGCCAGGAACGGAAACGTCGTCAGAAAGGGGACGTCGTTCGCCGGCACGCCGTCGCCGAGCTCCGCGTTGATGCCCTTGTTGAAATTCGGCGTGAGCGGCGTCGCGCCGGCCATCGCCCGAAGCGCGATATCCACGACGTCGTCGGTCAGCCGGCGGCCGTTCGGGAAGCCCGCGAGGTCACCGCCGAGTACGCCGAGCGGGTTCGGGTTCGGATTGGGCCCAATCGCGACGTTCAGCCGCAGTTCCTCAGCCGGCGTCACGCCCGGCGGCTGATTGAGCCCGGGAATGCCCGTCATGAAGATCGCGACCAGGTCGTTCCGAGGCGCCGGCGGCGACTGGATGCCGAACAGGGCCGAGAGAAGCTTCGGCACTTCCGGATCCTCGAAGAACGGCAGCAGGACGGCGTCCTGCTTGGGCTGGAGCGAGTTGAACGTGTCTTTCATGCCAAGCGGGACGACCACTTCGTTCACGAGCGGATTGCCCAGACGCGAGATCTGGACGTAGTGATTCGACGAGTGATCCTGGCCGACGCCGACGCTGGTCACGCTCGGGCGGCTCGCGGTCGACCATACGCCGATGACCGCGTTTGGATCAGCCGCGGACGTCGGACGGGACCCGTTGGCCGTCAGCGAATCGATGGGCACCTCGATGGCGATCGAGTGCACGTTGTAGCCCGCCAGCGAATCAAAATTGTTGGTGTCGGCGGGCGGCACGGCGAGCAGGTCGAAGAGGTTCAGGTTGACGAAGAACGGGTCGTCCCGCTGGCCGGCGAAGACCTCGGTGCTGTTCGGCAACTGAGTGATGGCCTGGTCGGCGAGCGTGTCGTAGTCCGGCGTTGACCGGATGCCGACGTTGACTGGGGGCGTCGGCAAGTCCTGGCCGAGTACCGTCGCGTGGCCGTTGCCGCGCTGGCCGTCGATGCGGGTCACGGTGTATGTCTGCCGGACGTTCCAGTTCGGCGACGACAACGACGTGATGGGCCCGGTGTTGTACAGGAAAGTGTTGGGATCGAGGACGGTCGTCTTGAACCGGAACTGGAACGTCACGTCTTCCACCCCGTCCCCGTTGTTGTCGACCATGATCTCGTAGAGCACGTTGTCATCGAACTTGTAGAAGTTCGGGCCACCCGTCGGCGACTCGAACGGAACGAAGTTCGCAATGAGCGTGACGCGGTCCGCGTGGTTTGGACTCACGAACGCGTAGACGTCCGTGTTGTCAGCAAGCGGATCGGCACTGATGAGCGGCGCCTCGCGGTGACTCGAAGCGTGCACGGTACTGAAGACGGCGACGCCAACCAGGGTCGCGACGATACGCAGTTGTCTCTTCACGGACACCTCCAGCCGGACGCACGATATCGGTCGCTGCGCCTCACGGCGTAACGCAGGACCTTCTTCCTGCGGAGTGAATACGGAGGGAATGCGACGTCGGATGTCGTGACCCGAAATGGGGTCCTGTCCGGACGTTCGGCCGTCCATCGGGGTGGTTCGGCCGATCCGAGTTCAGGGCCCGAGCGCCGGTCTCCGGCCGCCCAGGCCAGTCGCGGCCTCGATGACGCGCGCGACGACCAGCAGTCCGGCCTCGTCGTACAGGCGGCCGGCGAGCGTGAAGCCGGTGGGCGTGCCGTTCGGGCGGAAGCCGGTCGGCACCGCGACGCACGGGTGGCCGGTGAGACTCGTCATCGGGTTGAGGCTCGTCGAATCCAGCGTGACGGCACCGCCGATGACGACGTCGACCTCGCGGGTGGCGCGGGCGTAGCGCTCCATCAGGCGCAGCCGCTCGCGGTTCGCCTGCAGGTAGTCGACCGCCGTGACGAGGTGATACGCGCGCAGGTCGTTGCGGACGCGTTGGGACACGAGTCCGGCGTCCTGGCCTGATCGCACGAACGCCTCGAAGCCCGCCGCCCGCTCGGTGTACTCGATGAAGTACGACAGGTCGCTCGTCGGCGGGTCGATGACGCGAATTTCGAGGCCCGCCGCCTTCATCGCGTCGATTGCCCTCGCGTTGTTGGCGCGCACGGCCGCATCCGCCTCGTGCTCGAGCATGCCCGCGACGACGCCAACGAGACGGCCCTTCGGCGATTCGCGCGCGTCCCACGCATACGGCATGTCGGCAGGCACGGACAGGTCGTCGCCGTCCGGACCCGCGATGGCATGCAGCACGACCGCGCAGTCCTCCACCGTGCGGCAGATCGGGCCGATCTTGTCGAGCGTCCAGCCGGCGGCCATCACGCCGCGCCGGCTCACGCGCCCGAACGTCGGCCGCAGGCCGACGACGCCGCAACGGACCGCCGGGGAGAGGATCGAGCCGCCGGTGTCGCTGCCGATCGCAAAGCCGACCAGGCCCGCCGCGGTCGCCGCGCCCGATCCGGCGGACGATCCGCTGGATCCTTCCGCGGGATTCCAGGGGTTGTTCGTGCGCCCGCGAAACCACTGATCGCCAAACGCGAACTCGCCGCTACTGAGCTTGGCGACAAGGACCGCGCCGGCCGCCGCAAGCCGCGTGACGACGGCGGCGTCCTCGTCAATCACCCGCGTCTCGAAGGGCTTCGCCCCCCAGGTGGTCGGCGCCCCACGGGCGGCGATGATGTCCTTCACGCCGTACGGAATGCCGTGAAGGAGCCCGCGCGAGTGCCCGGCCGACAACTCGTGGTCGGCGGCTCGCGCCTCGGCGAGCGCGCGCTCGCGTGTGAGCGTCACGACGCAGTTGAGTGTCGCGTTATGACGTTCGAGCCGGCCAAGGTAGAGCTCGGTGAGCTCGACAGAAGTGACCGCGCGCCGGTGCAAGAGATCCGACAGCTGCAGGATCGACCAGAACGCCACGTCGTCGAGCGCAGCCGGGCGGGTCTGGCGGGCCGGGGTGCTGGGCCGGTGCACGCGGGCCGGCACGCTCACGGGAACACCCGGGACGCGCGGATTGAACGGCATCGGCGAGGGCGCGTCGTTCTCCGGCGGCGACTGGCGCAGGTCGAGGGCACGGGCGAGGATTCGGTTGAGCGAGCCGAGCATGCCCTGGAGTTCGGCGTCGTTGAAGGTCAGGCCCGCGACCGCCGCGGCCTCACGCACCATCGCCACCGTCACCGTGGCGGCCGGCGCTTGCTGCGCCCGCGCCCACAGCGCCCGCACGAAAGGCGCTGAGGTCAGGCCCATGGCCGAAAGGCCCGCGACAAACCGACGTCGTGAGGGTCGAGGCATGTCGGAGTCGTCTGTGCCGCGATTCAGCGCCGTCGGGCGAGCGCGGGCGCCAGCCCGAAGCGTCCCGCCGGGGAGCGGATGATCGGAAACAGGAAATCGTAATCGGCGCCGGCCGGCTTGCGATAGTACTTCTCGAGATACAGGCGCACCGCCTCTTCGTAACTCAGGTTCGGCTCTCCGGACCGTCGCCAGCGCACCTCGACCCTCCGCGCATCGGGGGGAAGGGTGATTGCGCCGCCGGCGATCGTCGCCGGCTTGCCGTCGATCGTCGCCGACACGCCCGTGATGAACCACGGGAGGTGGAATACGACGGCCGTCGGGCCGGCGCTGTCCTTCCACTGGTTGGCCAGCGACAGTGTCGCGTCGTCCTGGCGGCTGTCGAGCGTGTAGCTGACCGAGCCGAAGAAGGTCGGGGCCCGCGTGACCTTGATCTGCTGGCCTGGCCTCACCCATCGCGGAGCCAGCGCCGAGGCGAGGTGGACCTCCGTCCCGTCCTCGCGCACGAGGAGATTGCGAATCTGCTCGATGTAGCGGGCGGCGAACCAGCCGTGCGGCGTGAAGTTCGATTGGGGATCACGCGTGGTCCAGGCCGGAATGCCGAACTCGAAGCCGCTGTTCGTGCTGCCCGTGTGCGCGAGGATCGCGTACAGGTCCTCGATGACCTTCTGCTGCTCGCCGAGGATGGTATTGCCTTCAGTGACGTAGAAGGTCTCGTAGTGATGCAGGGTGCCGTGGGGCTGGGAGCTCGCTTCCTGCTTCTGCTGCTTCGCCACCCAAGCGTTGCCGCCGTAGGTGATGATGCCCTCCTGGTAGTTGTAGCCCCGCACCGTCTCGAGCGTTTTGCGGGCCAGGGGATCATCCTTGGCCAGCGCTTCGAACGGATACAGGCCGCCGCTGGCATTGTCCCAGTCGTTGCCGTCGGTGACGCGGTCCATGCCGGGTGGGATGTAGCCGTCGGAGGCGGCCGTCAGCGTGCGCAGCTCGGCGAGGAAGTGGGCTGAGTAGTCGTCGTGGACTTTCTGCCACCGGACGGCGTCTGTCTCTCGGCCCATCGCCTGCGCCATGAACACGGCGTACTTCAACCCGAGGAGCGCCCAGAAACTGTGCCCGGTGTAATGGCCGGTGATGGCCTCGTTGTCGTAGGGGCCGGCGACGGGCCAGAGCCCGCGCGGGTCGGCGGCGCACTTGGCGACGAACTCGTCGATGTGCGGGCCGAGCAGCGGATACACCTCGTCGAGCAGCGCGCGATCGCCGGTCGTGCGGATGTGCGCCCCTACCGCCCAAAGGACCTGACCCCAATAGTCGTCCTGGACCGACAGCCGGGCGCCAGGCGGCTGCGACGCGCCGGGCTTGAAGAAGCTGACCGGCCGGCCATTCTCCCGGACCAGGAACGCATCGAGCGTGTCGCGCGCGACGGCGTGGAGGCCAACCATGTCGTACATGCGGACAAAATAGGACCCGTCGCGGATCCAGAAATAGTTGTAGTGAATCCGGTTCACACGCTGGTAGACCCGCCCGTCCTCGCTGATCTCCCGCGCGACCAGATCGTTGACGAGGCTGGTCCTCAAGGTGTTCATCACCTTCGGGTCGGCCACGGAGAAGCGGTCGGCCCCGGCCAACTCGACCTTCCAGAACGCGATCGTCCTCGCGCGGTACTCATCGTAGCTCGCGCCCGCGATCTGGTCGACGATGCCGGCTTTACCGAGGGAGGTGGGGACGGCCGGCATCGCGAATCGAAAGACCCGCGTCTCGCCGGGCCGCAGCGTGAAGTCGTACTCAACGGCCGCTTCCTTGAACGCGCTCGTCAGCCCCGGCAGGCCAAGCGTGGCCCCGTCTCTCGGGCCGGTGAACACCAGGTGGCCGGCCTGCGCCATCTTGCCGCCCTCGAACGACACGTCGCGCTTGCCCGCCGCGAACTGGGTTTCGTCGATGAAGAGTCTGCTGTGCCAGTTGGACCGCTGGGTCCGGAGCGCGTTCTTCAGCGCCTCCCGCTGGCTCTTGAACCAGTCATAGGCGGGATCGACATTGATGTCGGAGGCGATGTCCCCGTAGTTGGCCCCGAGCGCGCCGGCCCGGGCCTCGCGGCCGGGATTGCGAGCCGTGAACGCGATGAAGGTGATGAGATTGCCGCGCGCGTCCATGCCGAGCGGGGCCGCAAAAGCCTCGACCTCACACCGCAAGCCATCGCGATCGAACGCGAAGTGGATGATCGGCAGGTGGTCCTCGAGAAGCGTCTTGATTCGCTGGTTCACCGGTCGCATCGACGACGGGGCGCCGACGTAGAAGGACAACTGGCCATAGGCGCTCACGAAGGCGCCGTCGTAGGTGACGACCGTCGATCTCGGGGAATTCTTGAAGCCGAGCTGATCCGTGGGAGCCCGGAAATAGCTGAACGGCTCGGCCAGCTCTCGCTGGATCGACGCGTCCGCCTGGTCCTCGCCGGAGGGCGTGGAACGCGCGTACGGGAGACCCAGGGCCAGCCCGACGGCCGCCAGGACCAGCGTGCGAAGACCCGGCGTCATGAACGCGCCGCATCATATCGCGTCCTCGTGCGGCTGCCGTCCTCCCCGAGCCGCCGCCTGGTCCGTTGAGATATTGCTAAAGAATAGGCGCCGGATGGGTCATACTTGAGTCACAGCGCTTCCTGACGAGCCGAGATCTGTTCGTCACTCGACCCCGCCATCGAACGCCCTGACGTTACGGCCGTTCCGACACGGCTGGCTTTCGCATCGCGACTGCCGCACCACTCCGGCCAGTCCCGTCGTCACTGAAATCTGGAGAGGGACACCATGACTCACCCGCTCGACGCAGGAATGCCGCCGTGCCTCACGCTCGCAGACGGCCAAGGGGCGATGCGCTACGGCTTTACCTTTGAACACGGATTCGGCGCGGATCCCCGAGGGCAGATGGTGGCCCCGTTTACGTGGCAGCCTGGGCCTGCGGGTGTCCCTGCGGCCTCAGCCCTGAAGCTGACAGAAAGTGCGGCGGCGGCGCTGTCCGCGATGACACCGGCCGCGCGCTGGGATCGCATCCAGAGCGTCTTGCAGAACAAGTACGCCGGACAGGGCGCCTTCATTCCGAGTGACGGCCGACTGATGATCACGTCGGCGGATCTCAACGGCTCCCCGTCCTGATCTCGTGAGCCAACTTTTCCGGTCGTTGTGGCGCGCCCAGGCGCCGTCGCCGGAGAAGCCGTTCCGTGACGAGTTGCTCAGCATCGAGCGACTCCAGGAGCGGGCGCTCGCCCTCGCCGCGAGCTTCACGATCGACCCGAATCCGCGGCGCCGCGCCAGGGCCATCTTCTCCCGGTTCGACGACAACGCGCGCGTCTTGCGCGCGGCGTACCGCACGCTGGCGGACGACCTGCGAACCGGGCAGTTCGTCACCGCCGCCGGAGAATGGCTCCTCGACAACTTCTATCTGGTGTCGTCGGAGATCCGGGATATCCACCAACATCTCCCCGGCGCGTACTATCGCCAGTTGCCGACGCTCTCCTCGCGTGAGCAGTCGGGCCACACGCGAATCTACGCCATGGCGGTCGAGTTGGTTCGCCACAGCGACAGTCGGATCGACCGTCAGCAGCTCGCGGTGTTTGTCAACAGCTACCAGCGCGTCGCCCCCTTGACGATTGGCGAGCTCTGGGCGTGGCCGAGCATGCTGAAGCTGGCGCTCATCGAAAACCTGCGGCGCCTGGCCGCAGAGACGCTGGAATCGCGGCGCGCCCGCCTGGCCGCCGACGCCTATGTGTCACGCGTCGAACGCGAGGATGCCGAGGCGGCGCGCCCCTTGCCGCCAGCCCTCGACATCGCGTCGGTCGTCCAGCTCCTTCATCGCGTCCGGGAATACGGTCTCCGGCTGTCGTCGATCCGCACCGCCATCGAAGAACGCCTTGCCGCGCAGGAGACCACGGCGGAAGCCGCGATTCGGGGCGAACATCAGCGACAAGCGGCTGACCAGGTGTCGGTGGCCAATGCCATCACGAGCTTGCGCCTCTGCTCCGCCCTCGATTGGCGCCAATACGTCGAGTCGGTCAGCCTGGTCGAGCAGGTTCTACAGCGGGATCCCGCCGGCGCGTATGGACGCATGGACTTCCTCAGCCGGGATCGCCAGCGCCGGGCCGTAGAAGAACTTGCGGCGCCGAACGGCGACGCACAAGTGCGGGTCGCGCTTCGGGCGATCGAAAGCAGCCGGCAGGCGGCCGCCAAGGGATCGCCGGCGGATCGCGCCGCCCATGTCGGGTACCACCTCCTCGACGCGGGGCGGCGCGACCTCGAGGTGGACGTCGCGTATCGACCGCGCCTCGCCAATCGGGCCAGGCGTTTCGCGTTCGCTCACGCCACGCTCCTCTATCTGGGGTCGATCGCGGTCGTGACGACGGCGTTCTTGACCGCGGCGGCGGCCTACGCCCGCCACGAGGGCGCCCCCGGCGGAGTCCTCGTGGCGCTGGTGCTGTTCCTCTCGATTCCGGCGGCCGACATGGCGATCGCGGTCGCTCAGCGCGTGATCGCCTGGTTGATTCCGCCGCGTCGCCTCGCCCGCCTGGACTTCAGCAGTGGGCTTCCAGACGACGCCCGCACCATGGTCGTGGTGCCTACCCTGCTGACGAGCACGGCCTCCGTCGCCGCGTTGCTGGAGCACGTCGAGGTGCTCGCGCTCGGCAACCTCGATCCACGCATCCACTTTGCGATCCTCAGCGATTTCACGGACGCCGACATGGAGGCACTGCCCGGCGACGCACCGATCCTGGCCGCAGCGCGGACGGGCATCGAGACCCTCAACCGGCGGTACGGCCCCGAGCATGTGGATCGCTTCTTCTTGTTTCATCGAGCGCGGCGCTGGAATGCCCAAGAACATGCCTGGATGGGGTGGGAGCGCAAACGGGGCAAGATCGAAGAGTTCAATCGGCTCCTCAGAGGCGCCAGTGATACCAGCTTCAGCGTGCAGGTCGGCCAACTGGACCTCCTGCCGTCGGTGCGTTACTGCATCACGCTCGACACGGATACACGTCTGCCGCGCGATGCCGCCAAGGCGCTTGTCGGCATCATCGCGCATCCTCTGAATCGCCCGCGCTTCGACGCGGGCGTCGGTCGCGTGGTGGAGGGCTACGGCATCCTGCAGCCTCGCGTCAGCGTCACCATGGCGAGCGCGGCGGGGTCGCTCTTCGCCCGGACCTATGCGGGGCATACCGGCGTGGACCCGTACACGACGGCCGTGTCGGACGTCTATCAAGACCTCTTCGACGAGGGCATCTTCACGGGCAAGGGCCTGTACGACGTCGACGCGTTCGTGGCAGCGCTTGCCGGGCGCGTGCCGGAGAACGCCTTGCTGTCGCACGATCTGTTCGAAGGCCTCTACGCGCGCACGGCCCTCGTGACGGACGTCGAGGTCGTCGATGACTATCCGTCAAGCGTCCTCGCGCACACGAGACGCCAGCATCGCTGGGTGCGCGGGGACTGGCAGATCCTGTGGTGGCTGCTGCCGTTCGTCCCGACCCGCGCGGGTCTCGAGCGCAATCGCCTTCCGATCGTGTCGCGCTGGAAGATTCTCGACAACCTTCGTCGCAGCCTCATGGCGCCCGCGACCGTTGCGGTGCTCCTGTTCGGCTGGTGTGTCCTACCGGGTCACCCGATCGCCTGGACGGCGATCGGGCTTGCTGCGGTCGTGTGGCCCGTCTGCCTGGGCCTCGTCCCACTGCTCGGCGGCCCTGCGCGGTTGGAATCAGGGCGTGCCTTCTTGCGCACGACCCTCGAGGACCTGCGTACGGACGTCGCGCGCGTCTCCCTGCAGTTGGCCTTCCTTGCCAATCACGCCTACGAGATGGTGCACGCCATCACGCTGACGCTCGTGCGGCTCGGCATCACGAAGCACCGCCTGCTCGAGTGGGAGACGGCGGCGGCCAGCGCCCACCGCGGCGGGCCCCCGCGCCTCGCCGTGTTCGTGAAGGACATGATCGCGAGCCCGGCGATCGGGCTTGGCAGCCTGACCCTGGTGCTTCTCGTCCGCCCACACGCGCTCCCGGCGTCGGTGCCGGTCCTCGCACTCTGGGTGGCGGCGCCCCTCATCGCCTACGCCCTCAGCCAGCCGGTGCCGACCCGTCGTGTGGCGCTCGGCGCGGCGGATCGCCGCTTCCTCCAGTCGGTGGCGCTCAAGACATGGCGGTACTTCGAGACGTTCGCCGGCCCGGAGGATCACGCGCTCCCGCCCGACAACGTCCAACTCGTCCCGGCCCTGACGGTCGCGCACCGCACGTCTCCGACGAACATCGGGATGGCGCTCCTCGCGACGCTCTCGGCGCACGACCTCGGGTTCATCAGCACCGATCAGTTGGCCGCCCGGATCAACGCCACGCTCACGACCGTGGAGAGCCTGGAACGGTTCGAGGGTCACCTGCTGAACTGGTACGACACGCGCACGCTGGCACCGCTGTTGCCACCCTATGTCTCGACCGTCGACAGCGGCAACCTCGCGGGCGCGCTCGTGACGCTGGCCGTGGGCCTGCAGCGGCTGCAACTGGACCAACTGGCCACACGAGCCATCGCGCTGTTCGACGGCATGAACTTCAAGTTCCTGTACGACCCCCAACGCCAACTCTTCACCATTGGCTTCCGCCTTGCCGACGCCGAGGGGCCGGGCCGTCCCGATCCGTCGTACTACGACCTCCTGGCCTCCGAATCGCGATTGGCGAGTTTTCTCGCCATCGCCAAGGGCGACGTCCCCGAATCCCATTGGTTTCACTTGGGACGATCGGTGACGAGCGTGCATGGCGCCGCGGTCCTGCTGTCGTGGAGCGCGACGATGTTCGAGTACCTGATGCCGCTGCTCGTCATGCGCAGCTATCCGAATACGCTCCTCGACACGTCCTGCCGCATGGTCGTGCGTCGCCAGATGGAGTATGCGAGCGCGCATGGCGTGCCCTGGGGCATCTCGGAGTCTGCGTACAACGTCGTGGACCGACATGACACCTTTCAGTACAAGGCCTTCGGCATCCCGGGACTCGGGCTGAAGCGCGGTTTGGGCGACGAGCTGGTGGTGGCGCCCTACGCGACGGCCCTCGCGGCCGTGATCGACGCCCCACTGAGCGTGACCAATCTGCGACGGCTGTCCGCTGCCGGCCTTGAAGGCGAATGCGGATTCTTCGACGCCGTCGACTACACCCCGCGCGACGCCGACCCTCTCGACGCCGTCACGCTTCACGCGGAGGGTCCGGCCGTCGGCACGGTCGTCCGCACGTACCTGGCTCACCACGCCGGCATGATCGTGATTGCCCTGGCCAATGCCCTGCTCGACGATCGCATGGTGGACCGCTTTCACGCCGAGCCGCGCGTGCAGGCGACCGAACTCCTCCTGCAGGAGCGCCTGCCGCGTCACACGCCGACGATTCAACCACGTCCCCTGGATGAAATGCGGGTCGCCGCCTCGCCGCCGGCTATCACCGTGCGGCAGCTTCGATCGCCGCACACGGTCTTCCCGCATGCGCAGTTTCTGTCGAACGGCAACTACGTCACCGTCGTGACCAATGCGGGCGGCGGCAGCAGCTTCTGGCGTGGCCTCGCGGTCACCAAGTCCCGGCGCGATCCGACGCGCGATCCCGGCAGCCAATCCGTCTACCTGCGTGACGCGCGCAGCGGCTCGGTCTGGTCAGCCACGTACCATCCCACCGCGGCGGAGCCGGACGACTACGCCGTCGAGTTCCGCGCGGATCGGGCGACGTTCCGGCGCCACGACGACAAGATCGCCACGCAACTCGACGTCGCCGTGTCCACTGAGGACGACGTCGAAGTCCGTCGGGTGACGGTCGTCAATCAGAGCAGCCGCATCCGCGAAATCGACGTCACCAGTTACGCCGAGATCGTCCTGGCGCCCCCGGCCGACGATCTCGCGCATCCCGCCTTTGGCAAACTGTTTCTCGAAACCGAGTACCTGGCCGACAGCGCGGCCCTCTTGTGCCATCGGCGCGTGCGAGATCCGCGCGAACAAGCGGTGTGGGCGGTGCACGTCCTGAGCCTCGAAGGCCGGCCTCAGGGGCCGCTCGAGTGGGAGACGGATCGCGCCCGATTCCTCGGTCGCGGACGGGACACCGAGGACCCGGTCGCCCTCGACGGGCGCGCGCTGTCCGGGACCACGGGCGTCGTGCTCGATCCCATCTTCAGCCTCCGCCAGCGAATCCGGCTGGTGCCCGGGGCGTCGGTCCGCCTCTCTTTCGCCACCGGCATCGCCGCCGATCGAGACACCGCCAGGGCGCTCGCCCAGAAGTACCGCGACCCAAGCGCAGCGTCGCGCACGTTCGCCCTGGCCTTCACCCATGCCTTGAGCGGCCTGCATCATCTCGGCATCTCGAGCGACGACGCGCTTCTCTTCGAACGCCTCGCATCGCGGGTGCTCTTCGCCGACGGCTCGCTCCGAGCGGATCCCGACACGATTCAGTCGAACGACCGTCCTCAAGCCGGCCTCTGGCCGCACGGCATCTCCGGCGATCTCCCGATTGTCCTCGTGCGCGTGGCCGGAGACGACGACGTGGGACTCGTGAAACAGGTGCTTCAGGCGCAGGAGTACTGGCGTCTGAAGGGCCTCAGCGCCGACCTCGTCATCGTGAACGAGGATCCGTCGAGCTACCTGGACGAGATCCACGCACAGCTCACGGCCCTGCTCGACAACGGGCCCGCCCGGATGTGGAAGCACCGGTCCGGCGGGGCGTACCTGCTGCGCGCCGATTTCATCGGCAGGGCCGACCGCACGCTCGTCGAGGCCGTCGCGCGAGCCGTTCTCGGGCCGAACCGGGGCGACCTCCGCGCCCAGCTCGATCGACCGCATCCGGTCCATGCCCACCGGCCGCCGGCGTTCGAGTTCTCAGCGGGCACCGTCTCGCCCGTCATCGACGGAGCGATCGCCCTGCCTCCCATGACGTTGACGAATGGCCTCGGCGGGTTCACGGAACGCGGGCGGACCTATGCGATCGTCCTCGACGGTGACCAGGAAACCCCCCTGCCCTGGGCGAACGTCATCGCGAACGCGCACTTCGGGACCATCGTCACGGCGTCCGGCTCGGCGCACACCTGGTCGGGGAACAGCCGAGAGAACCGGCTGACGTCGTTCGCCA
>Ga0209580_10000142_pt1 | contig 51353 bp, 47 predicted proteins | sample Coa_R1_5_FD_187153 | JGI IMG/M metagenome (GOLD analysis project Ga0209580, IMG submission 187153) | Surface soil microbial communities from Centralia Pennsylvania, which are recovering from an underground coalmine fire - Coalmine... | ecosystem: Environmental > Terrestrial > Soil >... | reverse complement strand
GGGGTAAGAGTGTTTCCGGCGGCGTAGAATGCGCGGGCGTACAAGCCCTGTGCCGCCCAGAACGCCAGCGAAAGCGAGAACCAGAAGAAGTAAACAGCGGTGGTTTGCGAATCGGAAAAATGCAAATGCCCGCGCCGGTACACGAGGTCAATGAGCGGCAGCGCCGCCGCCATCATAAAGCTGGAGACAAGCAGCGAGGCGGCAACAATCCTGACAATCGAGCCGTTTACCGTGTTGGCAAACTCGGACAATCGCTTCTCGCCGAACAGGCGGGCAAAGAACGGAAGCGATGCCTGGCTGGCAGCTTGCCCGAGCACCGCGATAGGCACCTGGAATAATCTCTTCGCGTAATTAAGCCGGGTAATGTCGCCGACGGAGCCGGATGCGAAATAGCGAAGAATCCAATCGTCGGCGGTGACCAGGGAGACGCCTAGCATCAGCGGAATGGAGAGCCGCACCCACTCGCGGAAGGCTGGATTCGACACGTCGAAGGAGAGCCGGAACCCCACGCCCACCCGCGCCGCGCCAATCGCGTTGATCAGAAAAATCCCCACGAAAGCTCCCGCGACCGCCCCATAAGCCAGAGCCGAAATTCCGAGTCGGCGCGAAAATAACAGCCCGCCAGCGATGATTCCGGCGTTGTAGAACAGCGGACCAAGCGCGGGCAGGAGAAACAACCGGCGCGAGAGCAAGACCGCTGAAACGACTCCGCCGACGTAGAAGAAAAGTTGGGCCGGAAGCAGTATCCGCGTGAGGTGCACGCACAAAGCAAACTGGTCTGGCGTGAACTTGCTGAACATCAAGTGGTTGAGCTGGGAAGCAAAAATCTCGGCGAGAACAATTCCTACTCCCAGAACCGCGGTCATGATCGTAATCACGGCGGAAAACGTGCGACGCGCCTCGTCTTCCCTCTTTTCGGCTAAGAAACGCGTGTAGATTGAGACAAAGGTGATCGAGGCGGTCCCGCCGGCAACCAGGTAGTTCAGCCAGTCCGGGATGGTGAACCCGGCGTTATAGGCGTCGGTCACTGGGGTCGCCCCGAAGGCCCAGGCGATGTACATCTCCCTCAGGAACCCGACCACCCGCGACAGCATGATGGTTGTAATCAGCAGTAGGGTGGCAGAAAAGGCGGTGTGTTCACGGGAAGGCTGAAAAAGCCGCAGAAAGCGACGAAATAACGGCACAGAACTCGAGTTCAGAGCCTCGGGGGAAGCCTGCATCAAGCGCGATTCTACACGGAAAGAATGTACCCTCCGGTACCGGAAACGGCACAGGTGCAGCAACTCTTTTTTGACAGTCGGAATCAATTAACCGGATAATCCCAACCGTGTCGGGCCAGACCGCTGTACAGAATTCGCCGGGCTCCGCCTTGCTGCGGCGTTCGTTCCGCAGAACCTTTCCGCCTGCGGTGCGCGGTGAGGGCGCTTACCTGTGGGACGCTCAAGGAAAACAGTACCTGGATTTCTCCGGATCGGCCGCGGTGAACTTCATAGGCCACGGAGTGGCCGAAATTGTCGAGGCCATGACCGAGCAGGCCCGCTCGCTCGAATTCGTTCATGGCAGCCAGTTCACCACCCCTATTGCCGAGCAATACGCCAGCGAACTGCTCGAATTTGCCGGCGAGCATTTTCGTGGTGGAGCAGTCTATTTCTGCAGCGGAGGCTCGGAAGCGATCGAAACCGCACTGAAGCTGGCGCGACAATATCAAGTAGAAGTTGGGAATTTCGGCCGCTCTCAGATCATCAGCCGGGAGCAGAGCTATCACGGAGCCACTCTGGGCGCAGTCGCCATTTCCAGGAACAAGCGGCGCAGGGAGATTTATCGTCCCATGGTCCGTGAGTTCAGCACCGTAACCGCGCCGTATTGTTATCGCTGTGCCTACGATTGCACCGACGGCTGCTACAACTGCGGGCAGGAATATGCCCTTGAAGTTGAAGCGGCAATCGCTGCTGCCGGGGGCAAGGTCGCAGGAATCATTTTGGAACCGGTCAGCGGGGCGACGCTGGGAGCTGTGGTCCCGCCGCGCGGCTATCTGGAAAAGGTTGCGGAAATTTGCCGAACGAATGAAGTCTTGCTGATCGCCGACGAAGTAATGAGCGGGGTGGCACGCACCGGCAGGAACTTCGCCGTCGATCACTGGGATGTGGCGCCGGACATTCTGGTCACGGCCAAGGGCCTTTCCAGTGGATACGCGCCGCTGGGCGCGGTGATTGTCTCGCGACATGTGGTCGAAGCAATCGCTACCGGGACGGGTTCGTTCATCCATGGCTTCACCTACAGCTCGCATCCCATCTCGCTGGCGGCGGGGCGAGCGGTGCTTGGCCATATTGAGAAGCACAAGCTGGTTGACGCCGCCGATTCAGAGCGCGAGGGATCGATTGCCGCCAAGCTCAAAGATGGCCTCTTTCAACTCCGAGACCTGAACCCGGTAGGCGACGTGAGGGGAATCGGCCTGCTGTGGGCGGTTGAATTTGTGTCCAATCAAGCCAGCAGGGCTCCTTTCCCCTTCGAGAAGAATTTCAGCGGACGCGTGGCTCAGGCGGCGGTCGAGCGCGGATTGCTCGTCTATCCCGTGCAGGGCTGTGCGGACGGCGATTGTGGCGATCACGTCTTAATTGCTCCTCCGGCGGTCATCAGCGAGCAACAGATCGGCTGGGCATGCGAGCAGCTTGCCGCAGCGATTGAGGAAACATCGGTTTCGAACTAATTCCCGACGTCTGGCTCCCCATCTGAATCAACATCCAAGGCGATCGAACTGCGCAAGTGATAGGTTTTTAATGACTTAGCTGTTGATCCGCAATTGACATCCAGTTTACCTCCGGTGCATTGCCGTCTAAATTCGGCAAGCGCATCCTGCCCAGGAACGGAGAAAACACATGGCTACGCAAATCATTTCCAACCCATTCAGTTTTCGTCAGGCAAAGCGCCTCCAGGAGAGCATGCTTGCTGGATGGGAGAAACGCCTGCTCATATGGATGGCCGAGCACACCCCAGCCTGGATCAACTCAGACCACCTGACGTTTCTGGGATTCGCCGCTCAGTTGATGACTGGCCTCAGCTATGCCTTGGCCAGATGGAATAAGTTCTGGCTGATTGGAGGTGTCGCGTTCCTCGCACTGAACTGGTTTGGCGACAGCATGGACGGGACCCTGGCCCGCGTGCGCCAGCAACAACGGCCAAGGTACGGCTTTTACGTGGACCACATCCTCGATAGTATCGGCGCGGTGGCTCTGATGGGAGGCTTGGCGCTCTCTGGGTATGTGGCCCCGACAATCGCGGCCGGCCTGCTGGTTCTGTTCCTGTTGCTTTCGATTCAGTCGTATCTTGCGACTTACACGCTAGGCGAGTTCCGCATGTCGTTCTGGAGCTTTGGGCCAACTGAACTGCGGCTGTTGCTGGGGTTGGGAAACGTAGCTGTTTTGCGCTGGCCGATCGTATTGCAGGGCCGATTTCGGCTGTTTGACATCGGAGGAGCAATTGGAATTCTCGGCATGACTGTGATGCTCCTCTTCTTCACTACTCGCAACATTATGCGTCTTTATGACGAGGAGCGCATTCAATGAATAGCTCCCGAGCAGGTTTGGTTCGTTGGTTAAAGTTCAATGCTGTCGGCACGGTTGGAATCTGCGTGCAACTTGGCGTGCTTGCAGCGCTCACGTCCGTATTTGGGTTGAACTATTTATTGGCTACGGCTTTGGCGGTGGAATCCGCCGTGATACACAATTTCTTCTGGCACGAACGCTTTACCTGGGGCGACCGGCGGTCAGGCGCCGGCGCTGTCAGGTTTCTGAAATTCAATTTCACGACGGGGATATTCTCGCTGGCCGGAAATGTGGTCTTCACAAAGCTTCTGGCCGATGCCGGAATGAGCTACATCCTTGCCAACGGCTCCGCCATAGTCCTATGTGCGATCATCAATTTCCTGCTGAACGATCGGCTGGTTTTCATTGCGCCACAACCGAAATGAGGATCAGCACGCTCCGCTGCCGATCTGCTAGTTAGTCCTCCGGGACAAACGTTAAGCCCACCGGCGACGGCACATCGACGGTTTGGCCCGTCGGCAACAGCTCACCGGTCGCAGAATCAATCCGGAAGACGACGATGTTGTTCGAATCTTGTCCGGCCACCAGCAGGTGCGCTCCCGTGGGATCAAGGTCGAAATCGCGCGGCGTTTTGCCTTGGATCGAGAAGTGATGCACGAGAGTGAGCTGACCGGTCTTCGTGTCGATTGAGAATTGCGCAATGCTATCGTGCCCGCGATTCGACGCGTACACGAACTTGCCATCGGGGCTTACGTGGATTTCCGCCGTGTCATTCTCGCCGGAGAAATCCTTCGGCAGGGTTGAAATGGTTTGAAACCGCTTTAGAACGCCTTTTGCCGAGTCGAACGAAAACGCGGTGACGGTGGACTTTAGCTCATTCACCGAGTACGCGAACTTGTTATCAGGCGTGAATGCCACGTGGCGCGGGCCTTCGCCGGGCGGAAGATCAGCGGCGGGGGGATCGTTGGGAGTGAGTGAGCCGTTTGTCGCATCAAAACGATAGACGAGCAGCTTGTCGAGACCAAGGTCGGAAACGATGGCGAGCCGATTGTCAGTAGTGGTGCGGATGAAGTGCGCGTGCGGACCTTCTTGGCGTTCCTTGTTCGGCCCGCTGCCGTGATGCTGCACAAAGGCGGTCGCCTCGCCCAGGCTGCCATCTTTCTGCACCGGGAAAACGGCGATGTTTCCGCTGGTGTAGTTCGCGACCAGGACGTACTTGCCCGTTTTGTCCAACGAGATGTAGCAGGGATCTTCTCCGCGCGACGCCACTTCGTTCAGTTTCGAAAGCTTTCCGGTCTTGTGATCGATCGCAAAGGCCGTGACCGCGCCGCTTTTCGCGCCCTGGTATTCCTCAAGTTCGTTCACTGCATACAGGTATTTGTGCGTCGGATCGACCGCGAGGTATGACGGATTTTCAGTTTCCGCCGCAACCCCCAAGGATGTGAGCTTGCCGGAGCCAGCATCGTAGCGATAAGCATAAATTCCCTTGCTTCCGGCCTTTGTGTTCGTATAAGTGCCGACAAAAAGCAGATAGCTCTTGCCGTGCTCTTTTGCGAAACTCACGCCGACAAGCGACAACGAAAGCGACAGCACGATGACCGAATAAACAATTGTTTTCATATTCCCTCAGTGTGGAAGTAGTGCTGACAAGGCCAACGTCAGCAACAGCGCGACAACAGAAATAATAGTTTCGCAAATCGTCCAGCTCTTTAATGTTTGCGGAACGTCCATGCCGAAATATTCTTTCACCAGCCAGAAACCGCCGTCGTTGAAATGCGACAGAACCAGTGAGCCCGCGCCAGTGGCGATGGTCAGCAGTTCCGGACGCACTCCGCTGACCGCAGCGATAGGCGCGACAATGCCCGAAGCCATGGTCATGGCCACGGTCGCAGAACCAGTAGCGATGCGGACCAGCGCCGCAACCAGCCAAGCGGAAAGAATAATTGATATATGCGCGTGCAGCGCGAAGTTGATGATGGCCTGCGAGGTGCCGCTGTCCTGCAGGATGCGTCCGAATCCGCCGCCGGCACCGATTAGCAGAGTGATGGTCGCTGTCGGCGCCAGCGACTGCTCAGAAAACTTGAGAATCGTCTCCCGCGTGAAGCCCCGCATCGTGCCCAGAGTTATAAAGCTGATTGCCGCGCCAATCAACAGCGCCATGTCCGCACTACCGATCAGGTGCAGTGCGCCGTTCATCCAACTGTGCGGCGCGGCCAGGGAATCAGCCCAGCTTCCCAGCAGCATCAAGGCAATTGGCAGCAGGATCGTCGCGACGGTAATTCCAAAGCCGGGCAGTTTGCGATCAGGTGCGGACTCGAGGAATTGGTCGGCGATGGGATTGTGCACGCCCACTTGCACGTAGCGGGAGATGAATTTAGCGAATAGCGGGCCGGCTATGATTACCGTCGGAATGCCGACCAGCACGGCGAAGAGGACTGTGCGGCCGATATCGGCGCCGTAAGCGGTGACCGCGAGCATGGCGGCGGGATGCGGCGGAACAAGTCCATGCACCACGGAGAGACCGGCCACCATCGGCAGCCCTACTTGAATTAGCGGCGTGCCGGTGCGGCGGGCTACGTTGAAGGCGATCGGCACGAGCAAAACGAATCCCACTTCGAAGAAAACAGGCAGTCCAACAAGAAATCCCACCGCCGCCATCGCCCACGGGACACGGGTTTCACCAAAAAGATCGATCAGCGTGAGCGCGATGCGATCTGCGCCGCCGGATTCCGCCATCATTTTGCCTAGCATCGTTCCCAGCGCGACGATGATCGCGATGTGCCCCAGGGTCCCGCCAAGGCCGGCTTCAAAAGATTTGACGATATTCTGCGGCGGCATGCGCGTGACCAGCGCCAGAGCGATAGAAACCGCCATCAGCACGATGAAGGGATTCAGCTTAAGGCGCGCGATTAGGACGACCAGCGCGATGACCGATGCCAGCGCACTGAGCAACAGGTAGGCGTCGTGGCTGTTGATCATTGTGAGGTTCGAGGCTGCAAGGTGCCGTCTTGTGTATCTGCTGTATCGTCACCTGCTGAATGCTCCGTGCCTCTGTACTTTCGTAGCAAGTCGTTCAACGCAGCTAGTTGTCGTTCGGTCAATTTGGCACGAAGTAGGTTCGCTTCCATCGGGTATATGGAGCCGTATTCTGCAAGTTTGTTCTGCGCAGGGTACATCGCAATCATGTAGGCGTCTCGATAGGCAATCCACTGTCTCTCGGCCGCCTTGATGTTGGCTGCTGCTTCGCGCTGACTCGCCACCTGGGACAACAGTTTGCGATACACCTGGTTCAGTTGCGTCTCAACACGTTCTGCTTCGTCGCTGGCACAAGCATTTAGTTCCGTCTGAGTTTTTGCTCGGTGGTCGCAGGCGCGGTATTGGGAGGAGTGCTGAGCAGATGCCGGAAGTGAGGCGATAAGCAACGTGACAAAGAGACGTGTCACCGGACATTCCCCTTTCGACTACTTCGGCTGCTTATAAGCGACACAATCAATTTCTACTTTGCAATCGATCACCATGCTTGAAACCACGCAGGCGCGCGCCGGGGGATTCTCGCCAAAATATTCCCTGAACACTTTGTTGAATGACTGGAAATCACGCGGATCGTCGAGCCAGACGCCGCAGCGGACCACATGCTCGGGGCCGTAGCCCGCTTCTTTGAGGACAGCCACCAGATTTCGGATCGCCTGATGCGCCTGGGCTTCAATGTTACCGGTGACAACTTCGCCGTTCACCATCGGCACCTGGCCCGAGACGTACAGCCAGCCATCGGCCTCAACCGCTCGGGCAAATGGCAGAAGCTGCCCGCCTGTGCCTTTGCCGCCTTCCGCGCCGTAACGCTTGATCGTCATTTCCTTATATGCCCTCTCTCACGGAAAATTGGATTTCGGGTCATCTTCTGCGCTGAAGCTTTTAACCGCAGAGTTCGCGGAGGTCGCAGAGCAAGACACACCCGTCAATTTGCTTGACGCGCCAGAAATCTCCCGCCTCGTTCCCCGGTTGACTGCTGCTTCCAGTACGACAAAACTCCATTCACCCACACCGCATCGATTCCAACTGCTGCCTTCATCGGGCCAGTAAAACTCGCGCCATCGCGCACCGTGTCGGCATCGAACAGCACCAGGTCAGCTGCGTAACTATCCCGCAGCAATCCCCGATCTTTCAACCCAAAGCGCTGCGCCGGCAAGCTTGTCATTTTACGGACAGCTTCGGCAATTGAAAACAGGCCTTGCTCGCGAGCGTAGTGACCCAGCACGCGCGGAAACGTCCCCCAGAGACGCGGATGGGGGAACTCGTCGTTCGGCAAGCCGTCGGAGCCGATCATGGTTCGCGGATGCGAAAGGATTGCGCGCACATCGTTCTCGGACATCGAATGATAAATCGCGCCGGCAGGCTGCAGGCGTTTTGCGGCTTCGACCTGGGTAACGCCCCAAGCGCGTGCGATATCCGCAAGCTTCTTGCCGGAAAGCTCCGGGTGCGGCTTGGACCACGTGATTAGAATTTCGATTCGCTCGTCCACCTGCTTCAAATCAAGGATGGTGGAGCTCGCCGCGTACGGATACGCGTCCCAGCCGATTGAATCTCCTGATTGCGAATCAAGCAAGTGCAACAGCTCTCCGCTACGTTCCCAGTTACGAACGCCTGCGCATTTGAGGTGGGAAACGACAACCGGAACCTTCGCCTGCTTGCCAATAAGAATTGCTTCTTCAAGCGCTTCAAGCACACCGTCGCTCTCAGTGCGGATGTGCGTGGCATAAATCGCGTTCGTTTTAGTCAGACTGGCGCACAACTCCATGACTTCTTCTGTCGTAGCGGAATTTGCGGCCGAATACGCCAGCCCCGTGCTCAAACCTAAAGCGCCGTGCTCAAGAGATTCCTCAAGGTGCGAGCGCATCGCGGCAATTTCTTGAGGACTGGCCGTGCGATCAAGTCGATCCATAACGTTGTTCCGCAATGAAGTGTGTCCAACCAGTGCCGCAACGTTGACCGCAGGTTTGATTTCTTGCAGTACGGTTACGTATTTGCGAAATGAGCCATAACGAAAATTCTGAGCATCGCCGAGGAGGTTCATCGGTGAGGGAGGCTGATCTTTCAACTGCACGGGCGCGGCGCTGATCCCGCAATTTCCCACAATCACCGTCGTCACCCCTTGCGAGAGCTTGGGCAGCATCTCGGGGCAGCGAATCGCGTAAAGATCGTCGTGGGTATGGGCATCGATGAAGCCCGGCGCGAGAAATTTGCCTCCGCCATCCACGACTCGGTCTGCGGCGTAAGACGGCAGATGGCCGACGTTTTCAATCACGCCATCGATGATGGCAACGTCACCGGACACTGAATCAGAACCGGTGCCATCAACGACCTGCACATTACGAATTAAGGTGTCGCAATGAGACAAAGCTTCTCCAGCTGCGCACGGACACAATGCGGCGTATGTTAAGTTTTACCACGGCGAAAAAACAGGTTAGGTAAGTGACGGAAATATGACAACTCAGCTTGAGCATTTAACCGCAGCGGTTCGTCCACTTTCAAAGGGCATCGGTTTCCTCGAACACGCAGTGCAGCCGAATGAAATCGCCAGGCTGGGATGGAACCTGCTTCATGAAGACTTGAGCCTTCCCACCGCCGTTCTCTACGAAGAGAAGCTTGCGCACAATTTGGCGTGGATGCAGCAGTTCGCCGACGCCTACGGAGCGAAGCTGGCGCCGCACGGAAAGACAAGCATGGCGCCGAAGTTGTGGCATCGCCAACTACAGGCGGGTGCGTGGGGAATCACGCTGGCAACTGCGCATCAGGTGCGAGTGGCTTACGAACATGGCGTTCGGCGGGTGCTGCTGGCCAATCAACTTGTCGGCAAGCAGAACATGGCCACGATTTCGCGCCTGCTTGAGGACAAAGATTTCGAGTTCTTCTGTCTAGTGGATTCCGCGGAACTGGTCCAAACACTGGGTCAGTTCTTCGGGTCACGCGGACAACGGCTGAATGTGCTGCTCGAAGTGGGAGTCCAAGGTGGGCGCACAGGGGTCCGCAATCGCGAACAACTCGAAGCGCTGCTGGTAGCTTTGAACGAATGGAAGGACAACCTCACACTCTGCGGGGTCGAGCTTTTCGAAGGTCTTTTGAGCGACGAGAAGGCAATCCACGGGTTTCTGCAGAGCGCGGTGGATGTCACGAAGGAAGTGGCGCGACAACAGCGGTTTCAGCGTTCTCCGGTCATTTTGACTGGGGCGGGTTCGGCGTGGTTCGACGTGGTGGCGGAAATCTTCAGCAAATCGAAATTCGACTTCGAAATCGAGGTACTCCTGCGCTCCGGATGTTATGTGACCCACGATGCGGGAGTGTATCGCGACGCCCAGGCGCGGATGATGAAACAGAATCCGGTCGCGCAGAAGATGTCGCCCGGGCTCATGCCGGCGCTGCAATTGTGGGCGTATGTGCAATCGGTTCCCGAGAAGAATGCTGCTATTGTCGGCTTCGGGAAGCGAGACGCTGCGTTCGACGCAGGATTGCCACTTCCAGCGCTGCACTTCCGTCCGGGAGAGAAACTGCCGGTTCCGGCATCACAGGACTGGAAAGTCACACGCTTATGGGACCAGCACGCGCACATGCAAATTCCGGAGAGCGCTGATTTGCGCGTCGGCGACATGATCGGGTTCGATATCTCGCACCCATGCTTAACTTTCGACAAGTGGCGCTACTTGCCGGTGGTCGACTCGAATTACACGGTCATTGACGTGGTGGAAACTTTTTTCTGAAGAAGTCGCTGAATCGCAGCGCCAAGGCGCGGCCGGGCGGGTGAGGGCACCCGCCCCTACATGTTTCCGGATCACCCCTAGCCCGCCGCAATCATTGGCACCGCGGCGAGAGCAGCCAGAACCCCGAGTGCTTTCCAGCGAGTGAAGTGTTCTTTCAGCAGAAGTCGAGCGAGCAGCACGGTGATGGTCGGATAAAGCGAACTTAGGATTACAGCTGTGTCGAGGCGTCCGGTTTGCGCGGCGCGAATGAAGAGAACGGTGCCAGTTACGTCAATGCAGCCCGCCAAGGAACCGAGAGCGAAGCCTGCCGGGTATGTGGGCGAGAATTTTTTCCCCGCTACCGTGACCACTGCGGTTACTACGAATGCGCTTCCGCGCGAGGCGGTCGAAAGCCACAGGGCTGCGCCGCTGCCGGCGCGGTCCATGAAAATATAAAACAGCGCGAAGCCCACCCCTGCGATGAGAGCCAGACCAAGTCCCTCAGGCCTGGCACCGCCCTCGGGACGCGAGATGAGCCAGATTCCGAGCAGCGCAAGCGCAAAACCGCCGATTGTGATTGGGGCAGGCATGCCGCGCGTCAGGATTGCGAACGCACCCGGAATCGCGGCGCTGAGGACGGCAGAGACCGGTGCCGTCAGTCCCATGTTTCCGGAGAGAGCGCGGTAGAAAATGCCAAGCGAGAGTCCCCCGGCCGCACCTCCCGCCGAGGCCCAGGCGAGGTGCGACAATGCCGGCACAGGCTGGCGACTGGCAAAAGCGAGGGTCGCAACGTAAATGGTCCCGGCGAGGTGTCCTAGTCCGGCAAGCAGAAAAGGCTGGAAGCGCCGGGCGGTGTAGCCGCCGATGAAGTCGCTTACGCCCCAGCAGCAGACGGTGCCGAGTGCATAGGACGATGAAACGAATTGTGCCAGCATGTCGTGATCATCGAGAGTAGCAGAAGCATGAAGACGTTGAAGAGCGGCCATTTATGGCCGGCGTAATCGTTAACAGGAAAAGAGTAGCCCTTTAGGGCCCGCCGAACAGGGGCTGAAGCGTGTGCGTGAGAACTCGGCCGTCCTTTCGGGACTTGAATCATCTTGTCCACCCTACCCAGCGCTTCCGCGCTGGGCTAGGCTTGTTCGCCCCTCCAAGGGCTCGATTTCTGACGGTGCATTCCACCGCGCTCGATGAAGGTGAGTTCTCACGCACTCTCTGAAGCCGGCACCTTACAGGCGGAATCAAACGCGGCTCTGACGAGACGCTCTTCCGCGAGGACAATGTGCTGGCGCCCCTTGGTTTGGGGCTGCGCTATACTCCGTCAATCCCATGCTGAGCGAGACCTCTCGAATTGAGGCATTCTCGGATGGCGTTTTCGCCATCGCGATTACGCTGCTTATTCTCGATGTGCACGTTCCAACTGGCCCTCCGGGTTCGCTAGCCTCGGCGCTGACGCGGCAGTGGCCGACCTATGTTTCCTTCCTGATCAGCTTCGCCTTTATCGGGATCATGTGGGTGAACCATCACCGGCTGTTCAATCACATCCGCCGTTCCGACAATCTGCTGTTGTTCCTGAACTTGCTCTTGTTGCTAGGGGTCACTGTCGTCCCGTTTCCCACCGCTCTTTTGGCGACCCGCTACCTTAGCGCCGCCGACAGGGTGGTCGCGGCGGCGGTCTTTAACGGCACATATTTCGTGATTGCGATTTTCTTCAATGTGCTTTGGCATCATGCGGTTGCGAAGGGTTTACTGGATGCGGCGACACTTGAATCCGCGCACTCTATCTCCAAGCAGTACGCGGTCGGACCTATCGCTTACATGGTCTGCTTTGGGTTGAGCTGGATCAACGTTCCAGCGAGCATTTTGATGAATGTGGTGCTGGCAGTGTTCTTCGCGATTCCACCCAAAGAGCATCGAAAAAGTCGGATTCAGATGCACAGTGCAACGAAATAGTTGCATTTTTTGATTCCCCCGTCGTAAGATGAGGCTGGATGCGGGATTTGGCATCCGGTCTTACCGTACAACTGCCCTTTCTTCCTGGGTTCGAACAAACGTTGTCTCGAAAAACGAGGTAAGCAGGTTTGCCTCTAACCAGCTTTGGAGAGACCGCCATGTCGTGGTACGCGTACTGCCTCACCGAGCAACACCTCACCAATGGAACACGAAGCAGAAGGCCATTCATCATCGACGGGATTCAGGGGGTGAATGGTTCAACCGTCCTCAGTTATCCAAGCGGAGATTTTGCAGTAGTCGTCAGCGAATTCGATCGCGCCACGGTCGCGCTGGATGAGGAAAGACACGTTCTTGAGCATGCGCGGGTGGTGAGCGTTTGCTTCCGGCACGGCACAGTTCTGCCGTTTCGGTTTGGGACAATCTTTGACAGTGATGAATGCTTGAAGCAGGCGGTACGCGCCAACCGTCGGGCATTTGGCGAGAGTGTTGCAAGGCTAAAGGGCAAGGCCGAGATGCATGTAAAGCTGTTAGTCCGGGACGGCGCTCTCAGAGAATTGAGAGACGTTCAAATCCCAGACACGGTTGGCGGCGAGTATCTCTCCAAGCTAAAAGAGAAAGCGATCGCCGATCGTGAGCGGCAAACTAAGGCAAGAGCGATTTCGGTGCAAGTGCATAGGTTGTTCAATCCGTTGGAGGAAGAGATCAGTTGCAAGCGAGTAGATACCGACGGAATGCTGATAGATATAGCCCACCTGATTGATTCCAAATCCATTGAAAAATATCAGAACCGTTACAGCAGCGCTGCCAAGCAGCTGAAGAACTGCGAGATTTCGGTCAGTGGACCCTGGCCACCGTATCATTTCCTGCCCGGCAAGTTGCGAACTGTCGCTTAGGCGACGGGGCTGAAAAACAAAAATAGGCCGGAGCTCAGCTCCGGCCTTTTGCTTTTGATGGCGTTTTCGGTCGTCCCTACGGGACTCAAGCACTACCATCCGGCTTTCCCAGCGCTGAAGCGGGCTGGGCTAAGCTCGGCCGCCCCTCTGGGGCTGCTGTAATACGGAATCATCGGGGTCAAATAATCGCGATCAAATAATAAAGAAAAGGCACGGGCGAGGGCACCCGTGCCTCCACAAATAGCGTTACTACTTCTTCGGCTTCTTTTTTGTCATCGGCTTCTTCGGCACAACGGTTAACGGTTTTGGTTTTTCCCGGCCACCAATCAACGTCAGCGCGTCGGCCGCGTTGAATGGGAACTGGCGCACGGACTCCTGCCCGGTTGTGCTCAGCGTCACGTCAACACGGCGGTTGCTGGCCAGAATGATGGTCCGCATGTTCTTCGTGATGCGCGCCTTCTCACCCGGCGTAATATCCGAGGCCTGATCAAGTGATTGCTTCACCTGATCTGCGGTGAGTTGCTGCTGGGCACCGAACGCTTTGGTGTCGATGTTCCCGGCCGGAACTCCCTGTTCAACCAGGAAGTTCTTGGTGCGGTTCACGCGGCGTTCCGAAAGCGCCTGATTGAACTCGGCTGAGCCACGCGGATCGGCGTGCCCTTCGAGGATCAAGTGAGCCTCCGGCTTGCTCTCCAGATACTTCTTGAAGTCTGCAGCCAGGGTTGTCAGTGTCGCCTGCTGGCTCTTGACCAGCCCGCCATTCGGGTTCGCGGGCGTGGGCAGAGCGGTTGGGAAGTAAACGCTATGCAATGCCAGGCGTGCTTCCAGCTCCTTCACTTCAGGGGAAACCTGCGGAGGCGGAGGCGGCGGGTTTTGCACTGCCACTTCTGTTGTGGCCGGAGTGTTCAGTCCGCGTTGATCGGTGCAAGTCACGTGCACGGTAATGGTGCCCGGTGATGCGCCGGTTGTGTCGAGAGTCGCCGTGCCGCCGCTGCCGTTGATGGTCCCGCTGCTTGCGGTGTAGTTGCCGAGGGTGGCCGGGACATTGTCCGGGCTAGTGCACGTGCAACTCACCGTGACCATTGCCCCAACCTGAGCGCTGGTCGGATTCGCAGAACAGGAGGCCGTGGGCGGGTTCTTGGGCGGCTCTTTTACGGTAAAACTGGCAGAAGCGCTTGCTTCGCCGTTTTTCTTCGCCTTGGGATCTACGACGTGGACGCTCGCGGTGCAATTTCCACCGGAAGCGCCATTAGTATCTATGCTTGCCGTCTCACCTTTGCCGGTAATCTTGCCGCAGGTGCTCGTCCACTCGTAATTCAACTGGTGCTTGGGATTGAAATTGCTTGGGCTCGCAGTTGCGGTGACCGGCTCGCCAACCATTACCTCGGAAGGCTGAACAGTTACGCTCGCGCTTACCGGTTTGTTCTCGGGGTAGCCAAGATTGAATACCAGACCGGTGCGCAAACGTATGCCTTTTTCGGCGGGGTGCGCCGCAAAGGTTCCGACGAATTGCCCATAATGCTGTTGCGCAGTTACGTAATCCGCTTCAAATATCCTCCACGAAACCGCGCGGGTAAGTTTGTAATCCGTTCCGCCGCCGAAAATCCCACCCACGCCGTTGCTGGGACCGAGTCCGTCAATTCCCAACCGGTTGTAGCTCACCATGGCATGAATGAAGTAAGCGCCGTCATCGGTTCGGAACATGAGTCGTGGACCAGCCGATACCGTAGTCTCGTAGTTGTCCCAGTTGTGGCCGAAGTCACCTTCGAGGCCCCAGTGGGGGTGGAAATTGAAGGTAACGCTCGACCCGAACCCTTTCGTCATATCGGGAACCTGGAATGTTGAAGGATTTGACGGAGGGCTAAAAGGAGTGGGCACATTGGCACCGGGATGCAGCCATTGATATCCCACGAAAATGTCGTACTTGGGAGTGTCCGAGTTGTCTTGCGCCTGCAGGTTTGCGCCTGCAAGCATAACTAAGGCCAACGCGAACAACGAGAGAAGAAAAGTTCTTTTGTGCTCGGAAACGCGAACTTGCATAGAACCTCCAATAGCATTACCTCTAATTTTGAAAGCTTGGTCCCTCCCCAGGTGGCAGAAGTCTCCACTCGAGATACACACATTCGGAACGCAAGTATCTTAAATAGCACGTCAAGGATCGGGGAATAACTGTTAAAGTGCGGGTCCTATGGCCGCCCAGAGTCGGGGAGCGGTAGCCGCCGTGCGACCGCCTCCGCGGTGAAAGCAGATAGGACAAAAGCAGCTACAACTGCAATGATCACCCCGAGAATAAGGGCGTGCGTGGCACGGGACGTAGCGATACCGAGATCCGCCAGGGGATACGCCAGGCGCACGGCTCCGCCTGAAACCGGCACGGCAACATAGAGCACCGGGATTCCGAACATATTGCGGGAGCGGACTTCGACGCCGGTATCTCCATGTAAAGCCGCGGCGAACTCGGGGCGACGGCCTTCGTTTTCGAGATCAACGACTCGAACCTCCGAGTCTGCGATTACCTTGCCGTTCATATCAACAACAGTGGCGCGGGCGCCAGCGCGCTGCCCTTCCTGCGAGGTGAGGGCAACGATGTTACGCGTGTGGTCGGTATTGACCTCACCAGCGAACATTTGCGCTTTTTGCATCAGGCTGCGTTCGATCTCGGTTCGCAAAATGCCTTCCCAGGAATGAATCATAAAGCCGAAGCTGACGGCAGTGACCAGAATCATCGTCAGGAAAGAAATGAGCAGGATGAGGAAGACTCGAGTCCGCAGGGGCGTTCCGGCGCGCTTCGTCGAAGCAACCTGAACGGTGGACTCGATTGGCATTGAGGGATCAGTGGCCATTGGTGGTCAATGCCAAAGATAGCAGCGCCTTCTGCTCAACATCATGAGCTTTTGCCGAACCGGTTGCCGGGCTGGGGCTAGCCGATCGCTTCACCGAAAGCACATGTTTGTCCCCTGCAAGGTGACGCAATCGCGGAAGCATGTAGTTGAGCGCTCCCATGTTGGCTGGCTCTTCCTGCACCCACACGATTTCTCGGGCATTGGGATGGCGCTGCAATTCGGCCGTGAGATCGGCTTCAGGAAACGGATACATCTGCTCGACGAAAGTGATCGCGATATCACTTATCTTTTTCTTCTTGCGCTCAACCCGTAGTTCGTGGCCGATTTTGCCGGTGCACAGCAGGATTCGGCGGGTGTCGGTCATTTCTGTATCGGGCCGCACTCGCTGAAAGCTTCCGTTCGAAAATTCCTCGATCGACGATGATGCGTCCGGGTGGCGCAGCATGCTTTTCGGCGTGAAAACAACCAGCGGCTTTCGCCATGGGCGGAGCGCCTGCCGCCGGAGCAGGTGAAAATATTGCGCCGCCGTCGAAGGCTGTGTTACCTGAAAGTTGTCCATGGCCGCAAGCTGAAGGAATCGTTCGATGCGCGCGCTCGAGTGCTCAGGACCCTGGCCTTCGTAGCCATGCGGCAGAAGCAGCACGAGACCGGAGAGCAGATTCCACTTGGCTTCGCCCGCCACAATAAATTGATCGATGATGGCTTGCGCTACATTAGCGAAATCACCGAATTGCGCCTCCCAGAGCACGAGTGTCTCTGGGTAGTCGCGGCTATAGCCATACTCAAAACCCAGAACTCCAGCTTCAGAAAGGGTCGAGTTGTAGATGCGGCAATGCGCCTGGCCTTCGGAAATGTGCTCCAGCGGGACGTACTCCTGCTCGTCCTCCATGTCCACAAGCACGGAGTGACGCTGATTGAATGTTCCGCGCCGGCTGTCCTGGCCGCTCAACCGCACCGCCGTGTGATTCTTGACCAGGCTTGCGAACGCGAGCGCCTCGGCCATACCGTAATCTACGGGCCGCTTGCCAGAGCCCATTTCTGCGCGTTGCTCAAGAAGCTTCTTCACTTTGGAATGAATGTGAAAGTCTGCCGGATACGTCGTGAGCCGCTGGGAAAGTTCACGCAGTTCTTCGGCGTGGACAGCGGTTTCAACCTCGTACTGCGGTTTGTGCCGCCCGCCTTTATAGTTGTTCCAATAACCCGGCAGCTGGCGCAGAACCGGCTTTTTTCTTACACTTTTGGCACGACTTTGCGCTGCTTCGAACTCTGCTTTGACTGCATCGGCACGCGTCTTCGCGTCGGCGATGCCAACGTCTTCAGCGTAAATTTCCCAGAGCCGCGGATGCTCCGCGATGGCTTTATACAGGAGCGGCTGCGTGATCGTAGGGTCATCAACTTCGCTGTGGCCGTGGCGACGGTAGCCGATCATGTCGATCACGACATCGCTGCCAAAGGTATAGCGATATTCGAGAGCCATGCGTCCCACGCGCACGACGGCGTCCACGTCTTCGGCATTCACGTGGAAGATAGGAACACTCTGCCGGCGAGCCAACTGTGCCGCGAATCGCGACGAATGCAGTTCTTGCGCGACGGTCGTGAAGCCGATCAGATTGTTCACGATCACATGCAGAGTTCCACCGACGCTATAGGCCGGAATATCGGCCAGGTTCAGTGTTTCGGCGAACACGCCTTGCCCGGCGAAAGCACCGTCGCCATGAACGAGAAGTGGGAGAAATTTTTTGCTTCCGCTCTCGCCTGCGCGGTCCTGTTTGGCACGCGTGCGCCCGACCGAGACTGGATCGACCGCTTCAAGGTGACTGGGATTTGACACCAAATGAATATGGATTTTTGCGTCGCTTCGGGTAACGTATTCGCCAGTGGCGCCCATGTGATATTTCACATCGCCGCCGCCCAGAACGCTGCGCGGGTCAACATCCTCGAATCCGGCAAAAACCTCTTCCGGCGATCGCTTCGCAACATGCGCGATCACGTTTAACCGCCCGCGATGGCTCATGCCCATAACAAGTTCGCCTGCCCCGCGCTGGCCTGCGCCTTCGAGGATCTCGTCCACCAGCGGAATCAGCGCCGTGACGCCTTCGAGGGAAAAGCGTTTTGTGCCCAGATATCTCTGCTGCAGTACCAGTTCGAAGAACTCTGCGCGGATCAACAGATCGAGCGCTCGCTGCTGATCGACTGATTCCTGCGTGCCCTCGAGCCGCTCCTGAATCCAGCGGCGGCGGTTGGTGTCGGCAATGTGCATGAACTCGGCGCCAATGGTCCCGCAATAGGCAGCACGGGCCTCCTGCGCGAACTCGCCTTCGATCTGCAAATCGGGATGACGGACCGGTTGCAAGAATCCGAGCGGGTCGAGGTCGGCCTCCAAATATCCCCACTGCCGGAAGGCGTCAAATACCCGTTCGCGATCGCCCTTTGGCGCTTCCATTAATGCGGTTGAAGACGAAGGATTGATCCTGGATTGACGGCTGGCCATAAGAGACTTCTATAGGATAAAGGATGCGGAAGCGCCTGCGCTTGATTCGGGAGTGACCTTGGTGCGCGAATAGGCCGCGTAAAGACGGGTTCACCCCGGGAACAGAAGCCCCGGGGCGAGATTTGATTCAACAGCGGCTACTGAGCTGATCCTACGGCCAGCGCTTGGCGGTATCTTCCCAGCCGGCGGCGCGCGCGGTCGGCTGGTTCACGGCCGGTTGCGGAATGCGGATGGGCTGCTGCGGCGTGGGCGCAGCGGTCGTGAGCGTCGGTTTGGCGGTCGGCGTATCGGCGCCTATGTCCTTGTCGTCGGAAAGCAGGGGGGCAGCGACACGCAAAGCTTCGACTTCTTTTTCCAGACGCGACAATTCCAGCTCTTTTTGTCTCAAAACTTCGTAAACGTTCTTCATATCTTTAAACCCTCTGGGAATCCTTCGTCGTGAGTGGTGATTGATCGAACTTTATGCAGCTACAAGGAATTTGTCAAGGAAAGAAGCTGGAAATGCGGGCCTGAGGCGGTGTGCAAGTTGAGACGTTCAGCCTGCTCTTCGGCGTGCAAACCGTTGCAAATCCAAGTGCGGATTTCCGATGGTGTACTCTCGTTGGAATGAGGCTCCGTTTCGTGGTTCTTTTTTGTTGTCTCGTGCTTCCGGCAGTGCTCAGTGCCACTCCGCAGGCCGTCGCGCCCGCTGCCGAGGATTATTCCGGTATGTATTCGTTTCTCAAAGACGGCGAGTTCGTCCAGATTACGATTGAAGAAAAGGGGGCGGTCAGCGGCTTTATCTCGCGTTTTGGAGATTCGGGGAGCGACAAGGGCTCGTTTCTCGATCAATTCTTCAAGTCAGGGAAACTCGACGGAAATAAGGTGACCTTCACCACTGAGAACGTTCATGGGGTGTGGTTCACCTTCGATGGCAGCTTTGAGCGTGGGCCTGGGAAGAAACCGGAGGACGATGCCTACTTTGTTATGCACGGCACGCTGACCCGTTTCAGTACTGATGCGGAAAAGAAGACCGTTTCTCAGGAGCGGCAAGTGGAATTCAAGTCATTCCCGCGAGATACTTCGCCTCCGCGGTGATCTTTATTTCAAGAGCATGTAGCGGCCGATCTGGTCGTCGGTCACGCGCCACGCCGAGACTGGATCGGCATAGTAGCTGCGGTACCACTCGGCGGTCCACGCAATCGCGTCTTCCATCGGGAGTGCTGGTGCCCAGCCGAACTGAGTCTGAGACCTGCCGGTGTTCAAGCGAGAAGCGGGCTTTTGGGCCGAACCGTCGTGCGCTAGTTCGAATTGAATCTCGTCGATGCCCCAGTGCTTGACGAATGTTTCGGCCAGTTGCGGCGAAGTCATCATTTCGGATTCGGCGCCAGCAAAATTCCACGCGCCGGAATGCGCCTGGCCCTCTTCATACAATCTCCTGCTGAGGAGCAACAACGCCGCGGCCGCGTCGAGTACGTGCAGCCACGATGCTGACGGACGGTCGTGCAGCAAAATCTTTTCGTTCGAGATCAAGCCGCGAACCACATCAGGAATCACTCGTCCTTCAGCCCAATCGCCCCCGCCGATCAACTCCGTGGTTCGCGCCGTTGCAACCGCAGTTTTCGATTGTGCGAAGAACGATTCGATGTAGGCGGAAGTCGCAAGCTCGGCACCGGCAAAGCTCGAAGAACAGGGCTGAGATGAATCGAGAGTGTCTTCCTTGTCGTAGCCCCAGAACCAGCCGCGATCCGCATATTCTTCTCCGCGGGGCGTGATCACCAGCGCACGGACGGATCCGGTCTGCCGCACTTCCTCAAGGACGTGAACTGTCCCCATAACGTTTGTAGCGAAGGTCTGTACCGGATCACGATGGGCAGACTCCAAATTGGTTTGAGCTGCGCAGTGGATCACGATTTCAGGCTGGAAATCGGCGAACGCGTTCGCCAGAGCATTTCGGTCGCGAATGTCGGCAAAGATTGAGGTGATGCCCCGGTCGAGAAGGTTGGCATCGAAGAAATTTGGTCGGGTAGATGGAGGCAGACCGAAGCCGCAAATCTGCGCGCCCATCACTTTGAGCCACGCCACCAACCAGCCACCCTGGAAACCGGTGTGCCCGGTCACCAGCACGCGTTTGCGGCGGTAGAAATCAGATAGCGGATGTGACATTTAGCGCCGTAGCCAGTAAATAATGGCAACGGTCAAAGCGGTCACCAGCAAGCTGGCGATGGTGTAGCCGTGTGCGCTGATCCAACTCTCATGTGCGGGAGTGGTAAGAATTTCAGCGGGCGGGTGTGCGACGTCCGTCTTCTGCTCGCAATCAACACAAAGTTTGCGTCCGTCAGAAACGGGAAAGCCGCAGGACCCGCATTTATGAACTTCAGCAGGACTCGACGCCGCAGGCAATCTTTGCTGTTGCGAAGATTTTTGTGGAGACGAGGCCGGAGCATGCCACAACGAGTGAACAGCCGGGGGCACCGCTGAGAGTCGCTCGAGGATCCGGCTTTCGGCTTGTGCCGCCGCGTTGCGATGATCGATTGCCGTGCTGACCATTTCCGCCAGCCGCGTAACTGCTTCTACGTCACAATCTCTGAATTCGCAATGGCCCCGCAGCTCAAAAAAACCCGCAACCTTCCCCTCTCTGTTGACGGGAGCGGCAAGCGTGAATAGAACCTCTGTAGCACCGGCTTGGGCGCGAGCCGCTTCTCTCTGCTCGATGCATTGGTGAACCGGTTCTTTGCTGAGGTCAACTTCCGCGCCAGCCTCGGGAGCGGAGTCTCCGCTGGCGGCGCCATAGACGAACCGTTCGTCCTCTTGAAGCGCAATAGCGACGCTGCTCGCTGCTGTGAGGAAGCGCGCGCGTTCAGCCAACAGCTGCAGAGTGGCCTGGAACTCAAGCGCGGCCGCCTGGGCCAACGGCGGAAACACGTCAGCCGAGAAGCTTTCGCGCTCGTCAGGGGGATTCAAAACAGCCGTAGATGTGCTATCGGGCTCCATCGGTAACTAGGCGGAGTGTCGCTCGCTGGAATTGGCCGTGTCAAGAAAGAACCGCACGGACATCGCCCAAAGGTCACTGGCGGCTGCCGTTCAGGGAAAAGCCGCAGCCATGCCCACCCGATCAGCAGCGTCCCAGCAGTGACGGGCAGGCCGGCACGAAAGTATTGGCGAAATCCGATGTGCATCTCCGGCTTCGCAGTTTCCACCACGATGATGTTCGCCACGCTGCCGGTAATGGTGAGATTTCCGGCCAGGGTTGAAGCCATCGCCAGCAGCAGCCAAGCAATATGAGGATTAGGAAAACTGGGCACAAATGATTTCAGGAGCATCACTGCCGGAACGTTGCTGACCAGATTACTCAGAACCGTGGTGACTAGCGTGAATGCGGCCGGCTGATGCAGATTCAGATAGCGGGCCGCCACCATGAACTGATTCAGAATGCCGGCATTCTCCGCACCTCCGACGATCAAGAAGAGCCCGATGAAAAAGACCAGAAGCCCCCAGTCCACTTCTCCGTAGAGCTTGTGAGCGTCAGTCGTACGGCTGATCAGGAGTACTGCCGCGCCAAGAGCTGAGGCAAAGGCTGGAGGGACGCCGAGCAAAAAGCCAGCGACGACGGCTGCGACTACCAAAACCGGCTTCCACACGTTGGCAAGTTGAATGGGAAACAGAGGAAAGTGTTCTTCCGAGACCGCAACGCCGATCTCCCGCCGAAAAAGGAGATGCAGGACCAGCCAATCGAAGAGGAGCCCGAGAATCGCAACTGGGCCCAGGTGAACTAGAAAATCGCGGTAATGGATGTGCGAATACGAGCCGATGAGCATGTTCTGCGGATTGCCCGTGATCGTCGCCACACTGCCGATATTCGAAGCGGTGGCCACGGCCAGCAAGAATGGAAGCGGCTGCAGACGCATTCTTTTGGTGAGGACCAAAACGAAGGGAACGATCACCAAACAGACGATGTCGTTCACAAGAAATGCAGACAGAATTCCAGAGGTGAAAATCACTGCCGGCAGGAATGCGCTGGGACGCAAATGCTTGAGTACGGCTTCGGTTGTCCATTCAAAGAAGCCGGCCTGATGCAGGCTGCCGACAATCAGCATCATGGAAAACAACAAAACGATTGTCGGAAAGTCGATCAGGCGCAAGGCATCGCGCGGGGGCACGAGGCGGAACGCGACCATGCCAACGGCGCCGATGATGGCGGCCGCAGGACGATCAATCTTCAATCCCGGGAATTTTCCAATTGCGAAAACGAGGTAGCTGGCGCCGAAAATTGCATATGCAGCAAGGATGTTTGCGTCGGACAGGGCTGTCGGAGTGCTGGAAAGCATTTCTGATCGGCGAAAAGATGGTTCATCCTAGCAGAAGCCACACGAAGTCGATCTTTCATACCCGTAAACTTGGGATTTTCCCAAAACCGCGTGCTCCCACAATGGCACCTTTCCTAACTGACCGTCGGCATCTCACGCACCTCTTTCGAGAAGCAATAGCTAATTGCGCCCGATGTAGGAACCGAGGCGTCGCGTATGGAGTACCCCACCAACAAAGAACCGCACAACAGCCCTGAAGACCGGCAGAACCAGATGGCTAAAGTGTTCCGAAACTTCCAGCAGTGCATTCAGCACTGCGAGAAGGCAGTGTTCTTCACCGACGCTGCCGGAATCCTGCAGCGGGTGAATCCCGCTTTCGAAAAGCTCACCGGGTTTGTCTCTGCCGAGTCGGTTGGCAAAGACTTGAGCTGGATGGCGGCGGAAGGGCCAACCTCCGACACTTACCGCCAGCTCTGGCAGAAGATCTTCGAGAACCGAACATTTCGTGGAACGCTGGAAGTTCGTCAGCGAGATGGCGGCACATTCAAGATGGAGCTTACCGCCATTCCGGTGCGGGACACAAAAGGGCGAATCACCAGTCTGGTCTGCACTGGGCAGGACAGGCGAGAGGCCGAGCTCAGTCAAGCGCGAAAGTTATACGCGGGATCCACTCGGGCACGTGCTCTCGCTCACGACCTTAACGACACCCTCATGGTGATCAGTGGCTGCGCGGAATTGGCGCTCGATGGCTTGCCATCGGACCATCCTTTGCGTCGCCGGTTGCAGGAAATCAAACACGCTGCGCAGCGCGCTTGTGAAATCGGCCGCGGAATGCTGGCATGCGTAACGGTCCAAACAAGAGGTGCAGAGTTCGTGTCCGTCGAGTCAGTTTCGGAACCTGACCCAGCAGCGCCGGGGCCTGTGATCGTGCAAGCCAAGCCTTGGCCTGCCGAGACCCTACTGGTGGTCGAAGATGAATCAATCGTCCGGACGGCTGCGGTTGAATTTCTATCTGGCGCCGGCTATCAGGTGCTCTCCGCCTCCAATGGAGAAGAAGCACTGGAAAAGGTCCAGGCTCACCCAGGCAAGATACACCTGGTCATCACTGACCTGATCATGCCTGATATGAGCGGAACGAAGCTGGCTGAAACGCTTGCGTCCATTCGCCCAGAAAGCAAGGTGCTTTTCGTCTCCGGATACAGTGAAGATACTGCACAAAAACAAGGCGTGACTGATCCCGCAAAAAATTTTCTTCAGAAGCCGTTTTCGTTTCAGGCGCTGCGCGACAGAGTCCGCGATTTGCTCGGAGAGCGATTGCGGGCGCGCGCAGCTGGAGCAGGCGCAAATTAGCCCCGCGGCTCTCGTATAATGACTCTCCAGCATGGGACTGCCAGTTACGCGCTCCGAGGCGGGCGCCAGCCGCGAAGCTTCTACAGCGCAGCCTGAGGGAGCGGCGCAGGTCCGCTACACATCCCTTGCTCTCATTTTTCTGCTTTGGATTCTGATTTACTTCGCCAGCATTTTCACTCCTGCACTGCTCGATGACGTGGATACCGTGCATGCGGAAGCATCCCGTGAAATGGTGCTTCGCCATGATTGGGTAACGCTTTACAACGACGGCATTCGATATCTTGAAAAAGCGCCACTGATGTATTGGGCGATCGCCGCCAGCTACGAAATCTTTGGAGTGAAAGACTGGAGCACACGGCTGCCGCTGATGCTGGGTGTTCTGGCGCTTCTACTGGCGACGTATCGCCTGGGGGCTGAGGCATCCGGCGAGCGCGGTGGGTTTTGGTCTGCGGTGGTGCTGGCCACCTCCCTCGGCCCGTACATTTTTACGCGATTTCAAATTCCTGACATCATCGTTGCACTGTGGATGACGCTGGGCGCTTTATTCCTCCTGCTTTCTCTCAAGCAGGAGACGCCATCACGCTGGGCATGCTGGGGATTTGCGGCCACCTGTGCGCTGAACGTGCTAACCAAGAGCTTGATCGGACTGGTGTTCCCGCTGGCCGCGATTTTTCTGTTTTTGCTGATCACCAAGAATTTGCGCCACATCTTCAAACTTCGGCTGATCTCAAGCATGCTGGTATTTTTGGCGATTGCTGCGCCGTGGCATATTCTGGCAGCCCTGCGCAATCCGAGCCAGGGAGCGGTCAAAGGCTTCCTGTGGTTTTATTTCGTGAATGAGCAGTTTCTTCGCTACATCGGGAAACGTGTTCCGCCCGGATATGACACGGTTCCGCTGCTCATTTTCTGGGGCCTGACTGTGCTCTGGGTTTTTCCCTGGATGATTTTTTTGCCGCAGAGCCTCAAGCAGGTACCGTTGCGCTTGCGGGAGCTGAGAGGGAAATTGACTCCCGCCCAACAGGCGAGCTTGTTCTTTTTCATTTGGGCACTGGTGATTGTCGGGTTCTTTACCTTCTCCACTCGCCAGGAGTACTACACAATTCCAGCCGTCCCCGCACTGGCATTGCTGATCGGGGGCTGGCTAGCGAAGGAATCTGCGATTGCTGCTGAGTCGCGGGCTGGAAGAATTTCGTCATGGGTTTTCTTTGTAATAGTGGCGCTGGGTGCCGTGGTTGGAATAGCACTGCTTTTGTCATCTAAACCGCCGGCGCCCGGCGCCGACCTTGCCGATCTGCTGAAAAAGAATCCTCAAGATTACGATTTCTCGCTTGGGCATTTTCTGGATCTGACTCCGGAGGCGTTAGGGATGTTTCGCCCGCAATTGCTCGGTGCTGTGCTTTCGCTGCTGATTGGCGCTGTGGCAGATTTGTGGCTGCGCTACAAAGCCAAGCCGCAATACGCGAACATGGTCCTGGCGGCAATGATGGTCGCACTGCTGGCCTGTGTGCACGCGGCGTTTGGGACTTTCTCGCCAATTCTTTCTTCCAAGCCGCTGGCGCTCGCGATCCAGAAGCATTACAGGCCCGGCGATGTGGTCGTCATCGACGGACAGTATCATGAGGCCTCCACTCTGAACTTCTATCTTCAGACCAGAGTGCGCGTTCTGCACGAGCCTAGCGGAAACCTGTGGTACGGAGCGAAGTTTCCTGACGCTCCTCATGTTTTCGAAACTCCATCTTCTTTCGCAGAACTCTGGACCGGGCCGAGCACGGTTTATGTCTGGACGGATCAGGAGCATCCCCAGCATCTGGTTGGACTACCGCATTACTTGCTGGCACGTAGCGGCGGAAAAGCGATCTACACCAACCGGGAGCTGGCGCCGTGACCTGGTTTGCCGTGACCTGGTTTCTGGTCGCTTTGACGGCAGGCGCGCTGGTTTATTGCCTGCTGACCATCGTCGCTGCCCAGCGTTATCGTTCGGTTGTTCCGCCCAAGCTCGAATCCTCGGAGCCGATCAGCATTCTCAAACCACTTGCTGGGCTCGACGACTTGCTCGAATCGAACCTGCGTACGTTTTTCAGGCAAGACTATCCGGCGTTTGAAATTCTGTTTGCGGTGCGACGGCCGGACGATCCCGCGGCCGCGATCGTACGAAAATTGCAGCAGGAATTTCCTGGCGTTCCCACGCGATTGTTCGTGACCGGAGAGCCGCCATATCCAAACGCGAAAGTGTTTAGCCTGGATCTCATGCTGAAGGAAGTCGCCAATGACCTGGTGGTGATGAGTGACAGCGATATCGGTGTGAGCCCGGATCTTCTGCGCACCGTGGCTGCAGAATTTCAGGACGGCCGAGTTGGCGTCGCGACCTGTCCGTACCGGGCCGTGCCGGGGCACAGCTTGTGGTCGCGGCTGGAAGCGACAAGCATCAACACCGATTTCATAGCTGGAATTCTTGTGGCCCGAATGCTCGAAGGCATGAGATTTGCGGTCGGCCCAACTATTGCGGCGCGACGGCATGTCTTGCAAGCGATCGGGGGTTTTGACCGACTGAAGGAGTACCTTGCTGAGGATTTCGAGATGGGGAAACTCGCCGCTGAAGCCGGATACGGAGTGATTCTTTCTTCCTATGTAATCGAGCACCACATCGGCACGTCGGACCTTCGCCAGAATGCGGCCCATCGCTTGCGTTGGGTACGCAGCACTCGCCGTTCTCGCCCGGCAGGTTACGTCGGGCAGTTGTTCACCATGCCGCTTCCCTTGGCGGCAACGCTGTGGGCGTGGAACCACGCATGGTGGCCACTTGCGGCAGTAACGTTGTTTTTTCGCGGACTGGCCGCGTATGTCGTTTCTGCCAAGGTGCTCCGAGCCCGGATCAACTGGCTGCTGCTTCCGATAGAAGATTTTATCGGCTTCTTTTTTTGGGTCGCGGGATTTTTTGGACGAACCATTTCATGGCGAGGGCGCACGTACCTGCTGCATTCCGATGGGAGATTTGAAGTGCTTGCGCCGAATGTGGATCGTGCTGGCCAAAAAGTGAAAGAAACTCAGGCGCGTTGATCGCAAGGCCTACCTTCGTGCACCTTCGTGTCCTTAGTGCTCAGAAAATTAATCAGCCACGAAGGGCACGAAGGCACACGAAGGGACTGCCAGGTTCAGTCAACCGGCTTAAGTTTCCCGTGATCGATCTCAAACTCCAGCCCTCTCCAGATGATCCTGCGTCCTGCCCAGCCGGTCATCCACACGGCCACCGCCAAAAGGTCGCGCAGTGGAAGCAGCCAGAGCGAGCGCAGCAGTAGCTCGTCATGAAGCACGAGTTTTCCGCTTACCAGAGCTGAAGACAGCCTCGCGACGAGCGCAACTCCTGCGAGTGCCCAAGCCGAGAAAGCATGCGGCGCAAGTGCCAGTGTTAACCCCGCCCAGGGCAGAGTGAAAGTCAGTAGCAGGCCGGCATATCCAGCGGGCCGGGCAGCCCGGATGGTCCGCGCCCAGCGCAATTGATGACGAAAGAACCCGGCTGCATCGTAAGCGGGCAAATGCGTTTCGACAACCGATCGCGAGAGCTCAATCCGGCGACCCTTCTCCGCGATGCGCCGCCCAAGCTCATAGTCATCGGCGAGGTAGTCTGCAATGGCTCGGAAGCCTCCGATGGCATCGAGGTCACTTTTGCGAAATGCGAGCGTTGACCCCAGACCAAAATGCAGACCTCGTTCCATGACCCGCGCAGCCAGAACTCCCGGTACAAAATCTGTGCTGATACCCAGCGCCTCAAGCTTCGATCCGGGCGTTGCTGCGGGAGTCCCACGATACAAGCACGTGACCAAGCCTGTGTTCGGCCGCTGAAGCTCTGCAACGACTGTGCGCAGATAATCCGGTTGCACGCGAATGTCGCTGTCGTTCACAAGAAGGATTTCGTGAGTGGCAACGGGAACAAGCTGAGCAAGACTGCTGACTTTACCATTTGCGCCAAGCTCCTTGTCGCATTGCACTACACGCATCCTACGTTCCGGAAGTTCATCTATCAGTTTCTCGAGAACTGGAATCGCGGGATCGTCTGCGTCACTGATTCCGAACAAAACCTCATAATCCGGATAATCCAGCAGACAATGCGAACGAAGCGCCTCATACATTTGCGGATCGGCGCCTTTGAGCGGTTTCAGAATTGAGACTGGAGCCAGTTCAGCGGTTGAGATCGGCCCGTTTCTCTGCAAAGCAAACCGCACTCCCGCCCAGATAGAAAGCAGGCAATATCCGATGCCGGCAACGGTCGCTGCCGCCGAAACTGTGATCAGGATATGGAAGAAGCCGAGGTGCACAGGTGCAGCAATTGTCCACGCGCAGGCCCGCTGAGGCAAACCGCTAAGGAGAAGCGCCTATCTGTGGGGACGGCATCGGCTTGCTGCAATGATTTCAGGACAGTTGCCGCGCTGTGTTTCCGATGCGCGGTATCGGTTCTTCGCGGTTGACGAATCCGTCTCCGCTTCGTATCATCAATGTCACCAGTCTGCTCTTCGGAGCTGACCTTGGATTTCATGCAGAGTGGCTGAGGGACGAGCCCTAAGACGCCACGGCAACCGGACCAGGATCATCTATCCTGGCCGCCAGGTGCCAACTCTCGACCCGGAAACGGGGGACATGAGATTCGGGATGCGAGAATTTTTCAGCCATTCCTGAGCCTCTTTTCCCATTCCGGGGAAAGAGGATTTCGTTTTTTAGGGCCGATTTGGAGGAAAGCTCGTCCCTCCCGCTCAGATCGAGTGAGCGATGCGATACGAATTGCGCTGTCGGGAGTGCCAAAAGAGCTGGGGCAACGTTCCCAAGTCCATTTGCGAAGACTGCTTCTCTCCGCTGGAAGTTTTTTACGATTACGACTCCATCCGTCACGATTTTACTCGCGAGAAAATCGCCGCCGGCCCTCCCAACATTTGGCGTTATTCGGCGCTGCTGCCGCTTCCGGATAAGCACGAGCCAACGTTGCCGGTTGGCTTCACTCCGCTGATTAAGGCTCCGGCGCTGGCGCGAGCGATCGGCGCTAAGAACTTGCTGATAAAGAATGACGCCGTTTGCCTGCCGACTTTGAGCTTCAAGGACCGCGTTGTCGCCGTGGCGCTGGCCAACGCGCGCAGTTTCGGATTCGACACGGTCTCGTGCTCTTCGACGGGCAATCTTGCCAACGCCACCGCGGCGCAAGCGGCACGCAACGGTTTTAAGTGCTGGATCTTCATTCCGGCTGACCTCGAGCAGGCGAAGATTCTTGGCACTCAGGTATTCGGAGCGAAGCTGGTCCGCATCTCCGGCAGCTACGATCAGGTGAACCGGCTCTGCTCGCAGATCGCCGATGAGCACAACTGGGGATTCGTGAACGTCAATCTGCGTCCGTATTACGCTGAGGGTTCGAAGACCTTTGGATACGAAATTGCCGAGCAGCTCGGCTGGCGTTTGCCCGACAACGTGGTCTGTCCGATGGCTGGCGGATCGTTAATTGTGAAAATCAAGAAAGCTTTTGATGAGCTAATCCAGTTGGGCCTGGTTGAGCCGAAGCCGGTAAAGTTCTTTGGCGCGCAGGCGACCGGATGCTCGCCGATTTCCACCGCAGTCAAGCTCGGTAGCGCGGAAATCGAGCCGCAGAAGCCGTCGACAATTGCGCGCTCGCTTGCGATTGGCAATCCCGCCGATGGCTACTACGCCATAAAAACCATCACGAAAAGCGGCGGCTGGTCGGAAGACGTTTCCGACCCCGAGATCGTGGATGCAATCCAGCTTCTCGCCGAGACGGAAGGCATTTTCACCGAGACCGCCGGCGGCGTCACGGTCGGCTGCGCACGCAAGCTTTATAAACAAGATCGCATTCTGCCGCACGAGACCACTGTGCTGTGCATCACCGGCAATGGCCTGAAGACAACTGATGTGCTCACCGGCGAGTACGAAGCCGAGCAGCCGATCCCGGCGAAACTGGCTGAGTTCGAAAAGTTGCTGGATCAGTTCGAGTTGCCGGCCGCGGTAGGAGCGTAACGAAGTGAACTGTAGGAGCGGGTGCCACACCCGCCCAGCGGAGCTCAAGCTCCGCAACAGCTCGGCGAGCGTTGCTCGCCCGCCCGGACGAGGGCGTCCGGGCCTACGTGATTCAGATTGGTTCAAATATGAACGTCAACGTGCAAATTCCATCTGCTTTACGCCGCCACACCGGCGGAACCGCCAAAGTGAGCTGTGCTGCGGGTAACCTGGACGAGCTGCTTTCCGCGCTCGACCAACAGTTTCCCGACCTCAAGCCTCATCTTCGCGACGAAACTGGCCAAATGCGCCGTTTTCTCAACGTGTATGTGAACGAAGAGGACATCCGCTTCCTGGGCGGAGCTAAGTACGCCTTCAAGGATGGTGATGAGGTTTTGCTGGTGCCGTCGATTGCCGGTGGGACGGCTAACGACTGCTGGGATTGAACATCCCCATTGCCACGAACCTTGTGATGACTGCCGCGAATGTTGTCCCCAGCGCAAACAAAATCCATCGGGAACGCTGCCAGATTTCGCGAAAACCTGAGGCTTGGACAAACACGTCGGCCAGGTAAGCCGCGCAGTAAGCGATGTTCGCAATCACTGCCAGAATGAACAGGCCTAGTGCGAAGTCGAGGTTAATCACCGACTTCGATCCCGGGTATCCCACCGCGAAATACGTAATGACGATCGCCGCCAGCACCAGGTTGTAAACCACGCGCCGGGGCTCCCAGAAGCGGATGGCGTCGGTGAAATATTCGCGCACGGCCGTACTGTCCATGGATGCGAAGTTTAAGCCATTGCTGGCGCAAGCTCAAGGTGACGAGCATTTTCTTGGAAAGGCGGCTGAGGGCTACTTTTGCGGTACTTGCGCATGTTCCCCCTTGCGAGATATTATATATAACTAACTGGTTAGTTAACATATGCACACAATCTCTAAATCCCGTTTCGGCACTCGCGGCCAGCCCGAACAAAGCCGGGCCGCTATTCTGAAAGCCGCGGTCCGGGAATTTGCGCGCGAAGGGGTTTCCGCAGCGCGCACAGATGCGATTGCGTGTTCCGCGGGAGTCAACAAGGCGCTGCTCTATTACTACTTCAAAGACAAGGAAGCGCTTTATCAGGCGGTGCTGGACGAAGTCTTTACCGGAGTTCGAGCCGCAATCCACGATGCGCTTTCGCAAACACTTCCGCCGCGCGAAAGGCTGCAAGCTTATGTTCGTGCCCATTTTGATTACATCGCATCGCATCCTTTGTACCCGCGAATTGTGCACGCAGAATTCTTGCGCGCGGGAAAGGACCCGTCGCGATTGCAGCGCGTCGCGAAACAATACTTCCGGCCGGTTTTTGCTGACATTGCGGCACTTCTGAAAGAGGGCGCTGAGAGCGGAGATTTTCGTCCCGTGAATCCTATCCACTTCATTCCCTCGATCATTGCGGTGATTGTCTTTTACTTCACCACCGCGCCCATCATGAAGATCATGACCGGCTCCGATCCCATGTCGCCGGAGCAGGTAGCCGAACGCCGGGCAGCAGTTGTGGACTTCGTTTCCGCGGCAATATTCGCACCACATCGCCCAAACGTTCATCCGTCGAGTAATGGACGTAGCGCTAGGGGAGGACGCACGTGAACGCGCGAAACAAATTTCTCATCATTCTTGGCGTTATCTTTGCAGCCGCGTTTTTGTTTTATTTCTTTTCCACGCCGCAAGGCTCAGACCTCGACCTCGTCGGTACGGTGGATGCCAACCAGGTGATCGTGAGCCCGCAAACTCCGGGCCGGATCCAGAAGCTTCTGGTGGACGAAGGCACGCCGGTGAAGCAGGGAGACCTGATCGCGGTCCTCGATCCCTCGGAACTGGAGGCGCAGGCGCGGGGGGCCGCGGCGATGATCGATAGCATGCGTTCGCAGGTTTCGGCGACACAAGCCACCAGTGTTGCGACGCAAGGCTCAACCACGAGCAGCGTGGCAAACGCGCAGGCGCGGCTGGCATCGACGCGGGCGCAATTGGTCGAAGCTGAGGCGACGCTGCAGCGGGTCGAGAGCGACAGCCGGCGAACAGTTGCGCTGGCACAGCAGGGAGTCGCATCTGATCAGGACCGGGTCCAAGCGGAGGCCAATCTGAAGGCACAGCAGGCGGTCGTGGCGTCGCTACAGCAGCAGGTCAGCGCTGCGCAGGCCGATCTGAATATGGCCATTGCGAACACCCATCAGGCGCATGCGGCGCAGAGCACGGTCGCGTCAACGCGGGCGCAGCTGTCGAACGCAGAAGCGCAGTTGAAAGAGGCAGAAGTTCGCTTGGGATATACGAAGGTTTACGCGCCCGTCACGGGCACAGTCTCAGTACGCGCCGCGCGTGAAGGCGAATATCTCACCGCCGGGCAGCCGATCGTCACGGTCGTGGACTTCAGCGATACATGGGTACGTGCGGCAATTCCGGAGACGCAGGCCGATCACATTGGAATTGGCGATACTTTGCGCGTCCGTCTTCCAGGAGGCACAGTCACTTCCGGCAAAGTATTTTTCAAATCTGCGGAAGCGGATTTTGCCACCCAGCGCGACGTGAGCCGCCGCAAGCGCGATATCAAAACAATCGTGCTGAAAGTCCGCCTCGACAATCCCAAGGGCGCTTATGTGCCGGGAATGACCGCGGATGTGCTGGTCTCGTCGGCACAACTGCGCGGCACCGGATCTGGGGAGAATGTTCATGCGCAAGGAACGCAGCCATGATCTCGGATCCAAATCTCGGCAATTCGCGGCCCTCGAACGGAAATGCTGATGCATACATTCCGGAAATGCGTCCTCCGGTGCCCGCGGCGGATGCTCCTAACGCCATCGAGGTCGAGCACATCGTGAAGAAGTATGGCGATTTCACGGCGGTGGACGATGTGTCTTTCGCGGTAAAAGAAGGTGAAATTTTTGGCTTGCTGGGGCCGAACGGGGCAGGCAAATCCACCCTTATCCGCATGATGACGACGCTGATTCCAATCACCGCGGGCAAAGCCCGAATCGCTGGCCACGACGTAACCACCGATCCCGACGATGCTCGCCGCACCATCGGCGTGATTCCGCAAGCGCTCACCAGCGACATTGACCTCACGGTCGAAGAAAATCTAAGCATCTACGCCAAGCTCTACGATGTGCCCGCGGCGAAGCGCAAGCACAACATTGACGAACTGCTGGAGACAGTTGATCTCACGAAGTGGCGCGACGCGCAGACCAAGACGCTGTCCGGCGGCATGCGCCGCCGGCTGGAAATTGCGCGCGGACTGGTGCACAGCCCGAAGATCTTCTTTCTCGACGAGCCTACGACCGGGCTTGATCCTGTCTCCCGCGTTGCGGTTTGGGAGATGCTGACCAAAATAAAAAGCGAGCGCCAGCTCACCATTCTGATTACAACTCACTACATGGACGAAGCCGACCGGCTATGCGATCGCATCGCCATCGTCGATCATGGCAAATTGGTTGCGCTCGACACTCCCGCCGCGCTGAAGGCCAGTGTGCCGGGATCGAACGTAATCGAGGCGCAGTTTGAGCATCCGCCCGCAGACTGGGAAGCCAAACTGCACTCGCTGACCGGCGTTACTTCCGTTCAGTCGGAAGGCGCGGATATGTACCGCGTTCTAACCAGCAATGGCTCGCGCACCACAACGGAACTCGTCGAGATGGCAGTGCAGGCGGGAGTGGGCGTGAAGTCGCTCTCAGTCCAGAACACAACTTTGGACGATGTTTTCGTGCACTACACAGGACGCCAGCTGCGCGATGAACTGGTGAAGGCGTATCAGTTTGTCATGCCGCAAAGGCCGGGGATGCAGCCATGAATCGAATGATGGCAATTATTGAACGTGAACTGCGAAAGTTCTTCCGCTCTCCAACGCTGATGCTGGTTTCAATGGTGTTTCCGCTGGTCCAGCTGATCGTGCTGGGCAATGCTTTTGGCGGAAAGATTCGCGACGCCAGGCTCGGCCTGGTGGACGAAGACGGCGGGCCGCAGGCGCTCAAGATTCGCGAGGCATTCGATTCCGTGCGCAGCAATCTGCGAACCTTCGAGCCAGTGTACTACTCCGACGAGAAGAAGGCCGAAGAAGACGTGCGCAATGGAAAGATCCAGGGCGCGGTGATTATTCCTCCGCAATACTCGCGGCGAGTTTACGAGAAAGATCAGCCGCGCATCGGCCTGATTGTCGATAACAGCGACAACTTCATGACCTCGACCATCGAAGGGGAAATGTCGGACATCACCGCCGCGCTGAATAATCCGACGGTAGAGCCGCGGATGTTGCAGCAAACGGTGCTGCAGATTGTCGAGCTATATCCCTACATCGAGTACATGAAATATCTGCTACCGGGCTCGATCGCGCTGGCGATGTTTGTTTCCGTGATGATCGGCGGCGGCATGCTCTACATCGACGACAAGGCGCGGGGCGTCCACGAAGGCTATCTGGTGACGCCCATTACAAAAGCGGAACTGGTTTTCGGACTGAACGCAGCCGGCGCAATTAAGGCAGTGATGTCGGGTCTAGTCATTACATTCGTGGGGGCGCTGATTTCGGGCGTGGGATCAATCTTCAATCCGGGCACACTGCTTGGCCTGTCCGTGATGATTCTGCTGACCTCGCTGGCATTCAACGCCATGATGTTTTTGCTTATGGTTCGAGTGGAGGACCCGCTCGTCCCGCGCGCCATGTTCGGAATTTTGAATACGCTGCTATTCTTCCCCAGCGGCTCGGTTTACCCGACGCAAGCTTTTCCGGTCTGGCTGCGTGTGATCTCGAAAGTTGATCCGTTTACATTCGCCGTCCACGGATTCAAGTCACTGCTGCTAAAAGAAACCGGACTGGTTGCGGTTTGGCAGGACATGCTGTACTTAACCGTGTTTGCAGTCCTCGCCTTGGCGGTCGCGGTGCCGCTGTTCAAGAGAACTTTATAGCGGCGAGCTACGAGCATCGAGCTTGAGCGGACTACGCTGAGAAGCAGCCCGTGTCGAACGGCAGGTCGCCGCACACGGGCTCGCCCACTGCTCGCCGCTCATGTCTCATTGCTCGTCGGGAACTTTTTCTTCTTCCCCGGATTCCATTATGCTTAGTAGGTCATGACGCTGATGGATGCGCAGCAATACGACGAGTCCCGCGACCGCCGCCGCCGGAACTTCATTATTGTGGCTGTGTTCGCTGCGCTGATTCTGGCGTGGGTGGGATATCACCTGCGCAATTATCCGGAGCGGCATGTCGTCGATAAGTTCTTTTCCGCCCTGCGGCACCAAGACCTCGAAAGCGCCTACGTGACCTGGTTCGCGGATCCCAACTGGAAGCAGCATCCACAGAAATATTCGAACTACACCCTCGGAGACTTCAGCCAGGACTGGAGCCCGTCGGGACAGTGGGGCATCATCAGGTCTCACAAAATTGATTGCTCGTATTCCAGTGGCAGCGGGGTCATTGTTCAAGTGACCGTCAACGATCGCGCCGAGCACGCCTACGTGTGGGTCGATAAGGCGGACAAGTCACTGCATTTTTCTCCCAATGAAATTGATTGCGGGAACTGGTGGGGCTGGCTGACGGAATAGTGGCGTGTTCCGTCTGCCCTCTGTGGTTTTTCTTCCGTGTAACTCTGTGCTCTCCGTGGTGGGATTAAAAAGCTTAAACCACGGGGGACACAGAGGTGCACAGAGAAATCTGGCTCGTATTAGAGAGTTCGCCCAATGCCTCTCTCGGCGGGACGACGGGGCAAATGACTACATAACCGGAGTGGTCGCAAAGAACTCCATCGTCTTCTGCAGCGAAGCTTCATCCTCGACATTCAGGCATTTTCTCGAGCGGTCGATTTGGCGCATCAGGCCACAGAGCACTTTGCCTGGACCGACTTCCACGAAGGTCTGAACTCCCTGCTGGATCAGCCACTGAATGGATTCGTTCCATCTCACCGAGCCTGTGACCTGGCGGACCAGCGCTTCGCGCGCAGCTTCTGCTTCTTCCACTGGACGCGCATAGACGTTGCTGATCACCGGAACGCGCGGAGCGGAAAAGTTTAATTTCTCAAGATCAGCCGCGAGCCGCTCCTGTGCCGGCTTCATCAGCGAACAATGGAAAGGTGCGCTCACCGGAAGCAGGACAGCGCGCTTGGCGCCGCGCTCTTGCGCAATTTTCACGCCTCGTTCCACCGCAGCGGCATCTCCCGAGATCACAATCTGCTCGGGAGAATTGATGTTTGCCGGCTCGCAGACTTGCCCCTGAGCAGCCTCGGCACAAACCTCGCCAACGGCATCAAGTCCCATGCCCAGGATCGCGGCCATCGACCCAGTACCGATCGGTACGGCTTCCTGCATGTACTTGCCACGATTGCGAACCGCGCGCACCGCGCCGGCAAAGCCGGTCGTTTCAGCGGCGACGTGAGCGGAATACTCGCCAAGGCTGTGTCCCGCGACGAATGCAGGCTTGATGCCTTTTTCGTCGAGCACACGCCATGCCGCGACGGAGACCGTCAGGATTGCCGGCTGAGTATTCTGGGTCAGCTGCAGCTGGTCTTCGGGACCTTCAAAGCAAAGCTGCGAAAGTTTTGCGCCGAGCGCCTCATCGGCTTCTTCGAAAGTCGCGCGCGCGACGGGGAAACGATCATAGAGATCTTTGCCCATGCCGACGGATTGCGATCCCTGGCCGGGAAATATGAATGCGATTGAAGATGAGTTCATGGTTGTTCTGGTTCTCTTCGGTCGTCCCTCTGGGACTTCAATCCGATTTCTATTCGCCTACCCAGCGCTGAAGCGCTGGGCTAAGCTCGACCGCCCCTCCGGGGCTGCGTCACTCGTCTTTCACTCACTTTGGCCGCCCTTTTCGGCACCGTGGTGCTTCGTCGAAGAGCGGCCCCTCATGGCCGCGTAAAACGAATTAGATTGACTTACGCGGCGCTGAAGCGCCGCTTTCCACGTTACAACGTGTCACGGCGTACCAGGCCCAAAGCACAAAAGATCCCATAACAAAAACAGAAACCAGGGCACTGGCAATGGCGATGTCGCGAACTTTCCATTGGGTCCCAGTTGGATCAGCAACGACGAAGTTGCCAGCCGTGATGAGTGGCAATAGATTTCCAGCGGCCGAAATTGCATAGAAGACGACTGCAGAGCGCCAGTAGTTCGACGACACGGGTTGGCCATGTATTGCTCGTCCGCGCAAATATAGCGCGAAGGACTGGTAGATCAAGTAAACCGTCAGATACCATCCAAAGAAATTACTGATGGGCACTCCGAAGTAAGCACCTCCGCGCGGCCAAATCCACAAATGTAGGTATGTTGACCAGACCGCATCCTGCGACAGGTCCCATGACGTCATGATCAAGCTGGCTAGCGCAGGCACCAGCACGACGCGGTGGCCGGAAATTCTGGATTGCGTCTCATCTAAAATCACACAAGCCAACACCCAGGAAAGATACGCCATTCCAATGTAAGCAAGCCCCAGAAAGATTGGGACCTGGAATAATTTCGGGCCCATCAGTGCGGTGAAGTAGTAATGCCCGAAGGGAAAACCTGTAACCACGCTGAAGTTCTCGAGAATGTTCCCGATCACGAGAAAAAACGCTATGAACGTGAGAGCGCCGCAGAGACGATAAATCAGCGCCCCATGAAGTAGTGCGAAAACCAGCGGAGGTAAAACGTGAAGCGCAATCACCCCGACCATGGGCACGCTTCCGGGAGATATCTGCAGAAATCTCGCAGCCGCGTAGATCGCGATCAGCGACCACAACGCGACACTGAGCCCGTCCGGTGTGCGACGATTCGTAGCCAAAGCCGCGCTATCGCTCCAACTGGTCTCAGCCAGTTCATTCATCCGCGTTCATCTCCACCGCCTCCGGCAAATGCAGCGCGGCGAGTTCTTTCTCGATGTTCGCGGTGATGTTGCGTTCCACGAACTCGGAGGCGACACGAATGGCGTTCTTGATTGCATTCGCGTTGGATGAACCATGGGTGCTGAAGCACGCACCTTTCACTCCGAGCAGGGGCGCGCCGCCGTACTCGGTATGGTCAAGCCGCTTCTTGAAATCCGAAAACGCACTACGTGAAAGCAGGAATCCAACTTGCCGTGTGATGGTCGCCGCGAGGGTCTCCTTCAACGTGGCGCGAACAAGATTCACGACGCCTTCCGAAGTTTTCAGCGCAACGTTGCCGACGAATCCATCGGCCACAATCACATCAACTTTGCCGTTGTAGATGTCGCGGCCTTCCACGTTGCCGATGAAATTCAGCGGCAGCTGTTTCAGCAACTGAAACGACTCGCGCGTCAGCTCATTGCCTTTGCTTTCTTCTTCGCCAATCGAAAGCAGTCCAACGCGTGGCCGCGCGGTCCCGAACATGCTGCGAAAATAGATTTCGCCCATGACCGCGAATTGCTCCAGGTTGTGCGGTTTGCAATCGACGTTGGCGCCGACGTCCAGCAATGCGGTAACCGTTCGCAGTGCCGTCGGAATGATGGCTACCAGCGCCGGCCGATCAACTCCGGGCAATCCGCCAAGTACCATCTTGGCAGTTGCCATTGCGGCCCCGGTATTTCCCGCCGTGATGAACGCGTCGGCCTTTCCTTCGCGCACCAGCCGCAATCCGACACGCATCGAGGAATCCCGCTTGGCGCGCACCGCCTGAACCGCTTTGTCATCCATGGTGATGACTTCGCTGGCGTGGACAATCGAAATCGGCAGCGACTGCGAGAAGGGATGGCGTGAGAATTCGGCCCGAAGCCGTTCCTCCGGGCCAACTAATGTCACTTGAATACCGAAGCGCCGCGCTGCCTGAATTGCGCCTTCGACCTCAGGCTTGGGAGCGCGGTCCGAACCCATTGCGTCCAGGGCTATGACGCCAGACATGGAAGATCTATGTAGCTTCCTTTACTTCCAGAACTTCGCGTCCCTTATAGTACCCGCACTTGGGGCAAGCGCGGTGAGGTAATTTGCGTTCGTGACAATTTGGGCATTCGGATAGTGAATGGCCGGTTAGGGCATCGTGAGCGCGTCGGGTGCTGGTGCGCCGTTGGGAATGCCGCCGTTTTGGATTAGGCATGAGGAATCCTTTCGTGAAACCAGCTATTAGCTGCTAGCTCTTAGCCTTTAGCTAAATCGGCAGTGGTTTTGGCTAAGAGCTAAGGGCTAAGAGCTAAACTCTAGTGTTGCAACTTCTCTCTAATATCTTTCAGCGCCGACCAGCGCGGATCTTCCATCGGTTCGGCGCAGTTGCATTGTTCCAGATTGAGGTTTTTGCCGCAATGCGGGCAAAGGCCTTTACAATCTTCGCGACAGATTGCCTTCAGCGGCAACGTGAGTAATACCTGCTCTCGAAGGACGTCTTCGAGAGGCAGCCCTTCGCCTTGATAATATCCAACTTCGGCCTCCGCCGCGGTGACCGAAAGCTCCTCTTTGCCGGCATCAGACCCCTGCGGCCGATAGAGCAGATCGAACTTCTTTGCTACCTCGCGCGAAATCGGCTCCAGGCAGCGGGCGCACAGCAACTCCATCTTGGTGGAGAAACCGCCTTCCACTCGGATGTCATTGATAAGCTTGTGCTTGCCATGGTGCTCGCGAACCAGCTGAGCACGTCCGGAAGCCGCTAACTCCCCGCTCTGGCGCACTTCCGGACCGAAATCAATCACGCCGGGCGCGATGTGCTCGTCGAAATCGACGGCGTGAGCTTCCAATTCTCTGATTTCGAAGAGCATTTCGGGGACCTCCGCGCCCCCAACTGACCGGAAGGCCGCGGAAGCACAAACTGAGGCGTAAGTACTCCAAGAGCTGAAGTTAGGATAAAAGCCAAAGAGCAGGGGTGTCAAGGAAACGCACGCCTCCGGCTCCATTCGCACCCTGCACATATATATTTGTGCGGTCCAAAGCTGATCGGCAAACTGCCCTCGATGAATTGTTAACGGAGTGTTACAATCAGCCTGCTTCGGAGTCCCAATACGGCCCGGCACCACCGGTGAACTCCCTTTTCTGAATCCATGCGAGCAAACGGATCAAGCGCCAACAGCGTTCCAATCTCTGTTCAGCACCAGAGCGAGTTGGTTTTCGACCGGATGAACCGCTACATCGGACGGCTCGCCAAGGATGCCAAAGCCGCCGACGTTCACCGCTTTCGCACAAACAGCCGGCGCGTGGAAGCGCTGGTCAGCGAACTTGCGCCGGAAACCTCGAACAAGAAGAAGCTGGTGAAGCTCCTCTCGAAACTGCGAAAAAAAGCGGGCAAGGTCCGCGACCTGGATGTGCAGATCGCGTTCTTAAAAGAGCTGAAGATTCCAGATCGTCAGGACCATCGCGCACAGCTCTTGGAGGCGCTGGCTGAAGAGCAGGCCCGCCGCTCAAGAAAACTGACGAAATATTTTGACAGCGAAAGAATCAGGCAACTGCGCAAGCGTCTTCGGAAGGCACAATCCGAGCTTGCTCTCGATGGAATCGATCCTTTGAAGCTGGCGTTCGCCCATCTTCCGAAGCCCACCCAAATACCGATAACTGAAAAAACACTCCATGCCTGCCGGATTGCGGCCAAACGCGCGCGTTATTTGGCAGAGCTGGTCGCAGATTCTCTGGATGCGAAAGTCTTACTGACGGAACTGAAGCGGGCGCAAGACGAAATTGGAAGATGGCACGATGTGCTAAAGCTGACAGAGCGTGCCGAGAAGTTGTTTGGGGGAGTACGCGATTCGGCGTTAGTCTCGGCTTTGCAGAATGTCAGCCATGCCAGATTCCGCCGCGCCGGTAATGCCTTACACTCGGCTTTGCGAGCGATTTCGGGATTGCAGCAGGGCACGGTTCCTCATCCGGCTCGCCGCAAGTCCGACGCCGAGCCTGCAGTTGCTGCCCAAAGCGTCGCCGCCTGAAACGCAAGATCGTCCGTACCACTTGCTTTGATTGAGTTCCCGAACTTTCCCCTCCGATTTGCCGCGTATTAATAAACCTCTCTCGATTCGTCAGATGACCCCATCACCCGATCATCCGATAACGGTACACTGTTGCTGAATGCCGACCTTTGCCGCCGTTGACATCGGATCGAACTCTGTCCGGCTGAAAATCTCCCGGCTGGTTGCGCATCGTCTGGTGGAAATTCACGAGGACCGCGAAGTCACACGTTTGGGCGAATCCGTTTTTCAAAATGGATTCTTGTCGCCTGAAGCGATCGCGCTCACGGTGAAAGTACTGCGGCGGTTTCATCGCGCGGCGCAGCGTGCAGGCGCCGACTCAGTGCGCGTGGTCGCAACCAGCGCTCTGCGCGACGCTCGCAATTCGCGCGCTTTTCTCGAATGGGTGCGGTCGTCCACCGGCTGGAACGTCGAAATCATTTCGGGACTCGAAGAGGCGCGCCTGATCCACCTGGGACTGACCTCCAGCCTGCGGGTAAACTCGTCCTCCTCGCTGATGATTGACTTGGGCGGAGGCAGTTGCGAGCTGACGGTTTCGAAAAAAGGGCACATTCAGGAAACGGTTAGCCTGCCGCTCGGCGCGGTGCGGTTAACCAACGACTTCTTGCATCACGACCCGCCACGTAAGCCGGAGATGCGACAGCTGCGCGGGCTGGTAAATCGCGAGATCGGCAGGGCGGAACGCGTCACCAAAGCGCGGCCCAAAATAGTTATCGCCACGTCGGGCACGGCGGAGGCGCTGGCAACCGCCTGTCATTCGCTCTACCGGACCAAAAGCCAGCGCTCCATGACCGTGACGCACGCGCAGATGCGGCGCATCGCTAAAATGCTCAGCCGCCTTTCACTCGAAGAACGAAGGAAGATACCGGGAATCGGAGTGCGGCGCGCAGAGATCATCATCGCGGGAGCGGCGGTCTTTGCCGGACTGCTCGACCGCTTCAAGCTTGGCGGTTTCCGCTACTCTCCCCTGGGCCTGCGCGATGGACTACTGGCGCAGATGGCGGCAGAGTACGATCGCGCGACACGCTCCGGCCGTCAGATCGAGTCCGAACGCCAGGATTCGATTCTGAGCGCGGTACGGCATTATCGTGTTGATCTGGCGCATGCGGAAAGGGTCCGCGACTCCGCACTGCAATTGTTTTCCGATCTGCGCCGTGTGCACCGCCTGCCGCCGGAGTATAAAGAATGGATCGCGACCGCCGCCATGCTGTGTGAAGTGGGAGATTACGTTAATCGCACCGGACGCCACCGCCACAGCTATTACATCATTTCGCACTCCGAGATATTGGGTTACACGCTGCAGCAGCGAAAGGTGATTGCGGCTATCGCGCGTTATCTCGGCAAATCGCGGCCGGCGCCCGGAGACGTTCCCATCAAAGCGCTCCCGCCATCCGATCAAAAACACATCGCGAAGGCTTCGCTGTTGCTGAGACTCGCGTGGGCGCTGAATCTGGGCCGCAGCGGGGCGTTGAAGCATGCGCGCGTGCGCATACAGGAATCGTCGGTGCACCTCGTGCTCGTGCCCAAACCTCCCATGAGCGTTGACCTCGAACTGTGGGCGGTAGAAAAAGAGCGGGCTTACTTTCGCGAGGTTTTCGGATGCGATTTCTCTGCTGCGGCAGCCGCAGCGGATTGAGTAGCCCTCGCCATCTTTGGAGTGAAAAACCAGTTCAGCCGGGCAGCCTGGCGCGCAGTTTCAACCCGTGCTACTGCGCCTTTCTTGAATTCCACCAACGCCTCGGTCCCCGATTTGGTAATGATGCGCCCTAAAAACTCCGTGATGCTGGGATTGTGTCCGACCACCATGACCGCTTCGTGCTTTGCATATTTTTCCAGCATCCGGCGAAAATCCGCAAACGATGCTTCCGGTTGCATTGCAGGCTCCAGCTGCAGCTTGCCCTCATAGCCGATTTCATTGCCGATCAACGAGGCGGTCTGCGTGGCGCGCTTGAAAGGACTGGAAACAATCACGTCGGGCTGAACATTCATCGCGGCCAGCGCGCGGCCAACGTATCCGCACTGCTCAATGCCGTCCGCGTCGAGCGGACGCTTCTCGTCTTTCTTGGGATTGGCAACATGCTCTCCGGCACTCGCATGGCGTACGAAATAGATAATCATGAAATTCTACGTTCCTTTCGCACTGCCGCACGGCGTCGTTGCGGCTCGCGCGCTTCTGGAATTGCCTGAATCGTCTGTTTGCCTTCCGCCAGCGCCACCAGAAATTCCTGCGCATTGAACCTAGGCACCGGCGGCTTGTGCTTCCCGGCCGCTTGCCATGCGCGAATGTACGCGCCGTCCTTCGTCAAAAGCCGTGACTTTGCGCTATCCGCGAGGTAGGCGGCTAAAATCTCGTGGCGGACGCGATCGCGCAGTATGGGATCTTTCACGGGGAACATCACCTCAACCCGTTCGTAAAGGTTGCGCGGCATCCAATCGGCGCTTGAGAGGTAAATTTCTTCCTGGCCGCCGTTGGCAAAGTAGAAAATCCGACTGTGCTCGAGGAAGCGCCCCACAATGCTCCGCACCCGAATGCGTTCGCTGATTCCTCGCACTCCGGGCCGCAACGCGCACATACCTCGGACCAGAAGGTCAATTTCCACTCCAGCCTGGGACGCGCGATAGAGCGCAGCAATCACGTTTTTATCGAGCAGGGCGTTCATCTTGGCGATAATCCGAGTCGGACGTCCCAGCCGCGCGTGATCGCTCTCGCGCGCGATGAGGTCCAGAGTGTGCTCCGCAATATTCACCGGAGAAACCATCAGCGGCGCGTAGCTGGGTTGTTCGGAGTAAGCAGTCAGGAAACTGAATACATCGTGCACTGCGCCGGTAACTTCCGGATCGGCGGTCATCAAGCCGAGATCGGTGTAAAAGCGCGCTGTGGTCGCGTTGTAATTCCCCGTTCCCAAGTGAGCGTAACGACGCGAAACACCGTCCGGATCTCTTCGCACCAGAAGTGAAAGCTTGCAGTGCGTCTTTAAACCGACGAGCCCATGAAACACCTGCACGCCGGCATCTTCCAAATCGCGCGCCCAGCGGATATTCGAGGCTTCGTCGAAACGCGCCTTCAGCTCGACAACCGCCGTCACTTCCTTCTTGGCTGCGGCCTCGATCAAGGCTTGCACTACGCGTGAATTCTCGCCGGTGCGGTAAAGCGTTTGCTTGATCGAAAGCACATTGGGATCTTCCGCGGCTGATTGTATGAACGCGATCACGGCGTCGAACGAATCGAACGGGTGATGCAGCAGAATATCGTGCCGCCGAAGCTCCTCGAACAAGTCCTTAGATTTCGCGGTCAGCCGCAGTTCGCGCGGGGAGAACGGCTTGAACTTGAGGTCGGGACGGTCGGTCTGCTCGTAAACGTTAAACAGCCGCGGAAGGTTGACCGGCCCATCAACGCGGAAGACCTGCCATGGTTCCAGCCCGAAGTTTGTACGCAGGCGCTCGATAATTTCGGGATCGGCATCGGCTTCGATTTCCAGTCGCACCGCATCGCCTTTGCGCCGGTTATGCAACTCGGTGCGCACGGACTCAAGCAGATTGCGGGACTCTTCTTCCGCGAGATAAAGGTTGCTGTTACGAGTAACGCGAAATGCGGCCGACGAAACGATGTCGTAGCCGTTGTACATGCGGGCGGCGTGAAACGCGACGAGATCGGCCAAGAAGATGAAATCAGTCGTGCCTTCTGACGGAAGCCGCACCAGGCGCGGCAAGGCGCGCGGCACGGTCACCACGCCGGTATAGGTCAGCGAGGACCGCCGTCGGCGCCGCAACAGGAAAGCCACGCACAACGCTTTATTGATGACGCGCGGAAACGGATGCGCGGGGTCAACAGTTACCGGAGTCAGCAGCAGGTCGAGTTCGCGCTCGCAATAGTCCTGAACGAATACCCGCGCGTTTTCATCCAGTTCGTGCAGGCCGAGCACGCGAATTCCCTTGTCCCCAAGCTGCGGACGCAATTGCTCGTTCCAGCACTGGTACTGCTCGGCCACAAACTTGTGCACTTCCTCGGAAACCAACTCTCGTTCTTCCAGAAGCGTCAGCCCATCTGGCCCGGCTTCGGTGTAGCCGTCTTCCAATTGCTGCACTAGGCCGGAAATTCGCACTTCAAAAAATTCGTCGAGGTTGCTAGCGCTGATGGAAAGAAACTTCAGCCGTTCGAGTAGTGGATTATTCTCGTCCTGCGCCTCTTCAAGCACCCGGCGGTTGAACTGCAGCCACGAAAGTTCGCGGTTGATGTAGTAGGCCGGATTGTCCACTGAAGCGCGTGCCATGACGGGAGCAAGGAGGAAAAGCGGAGATTCAGCAGGCAGCCTGAAGTTGTTTGTATCGGGGCATGGCTTTCAGCCATGCCGACCAATCCTGTTTTTCTCGTTCGGCACGCCTAGAAGGCGTGCCCTGATACAAGAACTAGTAGCGGCCAGCCTCAGTATAAAACAGAGTCCCCCCTCGATGCTCGTAAGCAATCTAGCCGGGAATTGTTAAGAGAGTATGAAAAGCGGGCTGCGGGCTTTGGGCTTGAGGTCAGCAATCAACCATCTAAACCGGCCGAAGCCTAAAGCTGAAGCCGAGAATCACTGCCCCGAATCCAGCCGGGCAATCTCTTGCGAGAACAGCGGATTCGCCGGGAACTCGTCGCGCAACGATGCCAGCAATTGCCTCGCATGCGGCTTGTCATGTTCCCGCACGTAGGCGATGGCGAGGAGAATGTCGGCGAACGGGGCCAGATAGTGTCCATGCGCTGCTACCAGCTGCAGTTCCTTTATTCCAGCCTGCTTGTCGCCCGACACCCCGCCCAGCCGCACCAGCCAGCGAATCGGCGCAGCCATGCTTCCGACAAGATATTTGCTGACGCCGCCGGCAATATGCGCGTCATAGCAGTCGGGATCCACTGCCAGGGTCTGGTCCGCCCAGGAAGCCGCTTCTTTGGTGAAACGCAATGACGCCACATTGCGCTTGTCAATCAGCGCTGCGTAGTCGGCCTGCAGGCCATTGATGAGGGTCAGTGAAAAGAGCGCGTCTTTATCTTTGGAGTTCTTTGCCAGCCGGGCCCGGGCAATTTTGTTGGCCCGCTCAACTGCAGCCTGGAACTGGGCACGCACCGCAGGATCCGGATTCAGCTTGGGACGATCCTCAAATCGCTTATCCAGTTCAAAAAACTGGTATTCCAGCACTCCCAGGCGATGAAATTCAGAGAACAGGGAACTGGCAGCGTTGGCGGTTGGGCCCAGGGGATCGTCGGGATGGCTCTGCTCGTAAGTGCTAAATATGACATGCGCCTGATTGAAATCAAGGTTATAAAGAAGCTGGAATCCTCGATCCAGCGGGGGTAGACCGAACGTGAGATCGGCGGCAAACGCCGACGCCGAAAAGAACAGGACCGCAATTCCCACCACTAAGCTGATTTTGATCCTGCGGCGCATTGGGCTGTACAAGTATAGATGCGTTCTGTTCTTCCCTATAACCCGGTCGGTGTAAAAGAGTTGTCAAGCAGGGTTACGAGGGTTCGCTCACCCATAGAGGCCCGGCGAATCACTGCAGTTTGACCCGCTTTAACGCCTCTGCTACCTTCAAACGTTTCCCTTCCACGGCGTCCTTATAGAGGGACCGGCGTTTCGCCCGTCCAGCTTAGAACATCAGACGGAAACAGAATCGAGCTTTTTATGGCTATTAAATTCCGGGGAGTGGACTTCATCGAGTTCGACACGCTGCTCACCGACGAAGAGCGCCTCGTGCGCGACACCGCGCGCCAGTTCATCGAAGACAATCTCATCCCGATCATCGAAGAATGTAATCGCGCCGGGCGCTTTCCGCGCGAGCTGGTCAAGCCGATGGCCGACCTCGGATTCTTCGGCGCCAGCCTGAAAGGCTACGGGTGCGCTGAAATGTCGAACGTCGAATACGGCCTGGTGATGCAGGAGATGGAACGCGGCGACTCCGGCGTGCGCTCATTCGTCAGCGTGCAGTCGGCGCTAGTGATGTATCCCATTTACGCCTTCGGCAGCGACGAGCAGAAACAAACCTGGCTGCCCGCTTTGCAAAAGGGCGAAAAGCTCGGCTGCTTCGGACTCACGGAGCCTGACTTCGGATCAAATCCTGGCGGCATGCGAACCCGAGCGCGCAAATCCGGCAACGAGTACGTGCTGAACGGCGAGAAGATGTGGATCACGTCGGGATCGATCTCCGACGTGGCGATCGTATGGGCGAAGACCGAGGACTCTAAGGATCCCAATGATGCCAGCTCGGTTCGTGGATTTTTAGTCGAGACCGATCGCCCTGGCTTTCGCGCTGAAGACATTCACGGCAAGTGGTCGCTGCGGGCCTCGGTCACGTCTTCGCTTTCTCTGCAAGACGTGCGCGTGCCTGCGTCGAATCTACTGCCGAAAAGCGGAGGCTTGAAGTCTCCGCTGATGTGCCTGAACCAGGCGCGTTACGGAATCGCGTGGGGAGCAATCGGAGCGGCCATGGCCTGCTACGACTGCGCGCTGCAGTATTCGCTTTTCCGCAAGCAGTTCCACGACAAGCCCATCGCCTCGCACCAACTGGTCCAGGAAAAGCTGGCCTGGATGATCAACGAAATCACGAAGGGCCAGTTGCTGGTGCTGCAAGTCGGCCGGCTGAAAGATCAGGAAAAGTCTGGATTCCAACATATCTCGATGGCCAAGCGCAACAACGTTTGGATGGCGCTTGAGTGCGCGCGCCTGTCGCGAGACATCCTCGGCGCCAACGGCGTCGCGGATGAGTATCCCATCTTCCGCCACATGGCGAACCTGGAGTCAGTCAAGACCTACGAAGGCACGCATGACATCCACACGCTGATCATCGGGCAAAGTGTGACTGGGATTGATGCGTTTTGAGTATCCCAATGCTGCCGACCGAGAGCACGCCCGCAAACTCGGTGCACCGCCCGGTGGCGACATCTACATCCACGGCCTGCCGAACGGATACGTTCTCATCGGTGCCGCGCATCGCGCTCGCGATTGGACAGACGGCTGCATTGCCGTCACCGACCAGGAAATCGAAGAAATTTGGAAGCTGGTAGACAACGGTACGCCGGTAGAAATTCGGCCTTAGGTCGAGATCCTGAGAGTCAATTGAGTTGCTAGAGTGGTGCGGAGGGGAAAATTGAGAAGGCGACCACCGTCGTGGTCGCCTTTTGCGGAGAATCTAGACCGCGGTCACGTTCTCTGCTTGCCAGCCCTTGGGGCCTTTGGTTACTTCGAACTGCACTGCCTGGCCCTCTTGCAGGCTCTTGAAGCCGCCCGCCTGAATCGCAGAGAAATGCACGAAAACGTCTTCGCCGGTCTGACGGCTGATAAAGCCGTAGCCCTTGGCGTCATTGAACCACTTAACTGTTCCTTGTTCCATATTGTTGTACTGTTTGTTCCTTTGTTGTAGTTACGCTGGAGAGATTCGGAAGAAAACTTGCGCAGGGTACTGGCTTTTGAGGCGAGAGCTGCTCACGACCGATTCGGTCTAACGCACATAGAGATGGTACTCTGTGCGTCAGCTTTTAGCAAACAAACTCTCTTCGCGGCTGTGACTGTCTCGACTTCGCTTGTTTGCCACTCGCGCCTGTGGGACGAGACCGCCTTAGCGCGAAGCACGAACCGAGATTTTGCCCGCCGCAGCTAATTGACGATCGATGATTGTCGTAAACTGCTCCGCCGGTTGTGCACCGTTTAGAGATTCGCCATTGATAAAGAAGACGGGGGTTGCATTGACCCCGGCCTGCGCGCCTGCGTCGGCATCTTGCTGAACCGCGGCCTTATACTTTTCGGATTTCAGGCACGACTCAAACGCATTTTGGTCCAAGCCTAAGCTGGCAGCAATTTTAACCAGGCCGGATTCATCCAGCTTGGCCTGATCGGCAAACATAGCATCGTGCATTTCCCAATACTTGCGTTGTGCCAAGGCGCAGTGGGAGGCCTCGGCCGCCAATTCGGCGTGCTCATGGATCTGCGAGAGTGGAAAATCACGGTACGCCAGCTTCACTCGGCCATCGTATTTCTTAAGTAGCTCGTTGAGAGTGGCCTCAGTCCTTTTGCAAAACGGGCACTGGAAATCGGCGAATTCCACAATCGTCACGGGCGCGTCAGGATTTCCCTTCACGCGATTCGCATCGTACCCAACTTCTGAAGAAGGCGGCTGAAGGAGAATGGAAACCTCGGCCTTATCGCGCAAGGAGTCGGCGTATTCCTCGCGGGCTCTTTGAGTCTCATCATTCTTTAGAAGCTGTTTGATCTGTGACTTGACCTGATCGAAAGTTAAGGTCGTGCCACTCTTTGCTGCCAGATAATATCCCTTCGCCTCGTCATCGGAAGGTTCGGCAACTTTGGAGTCAACTTCCTGCCGGAGGAGTTCCTCCGCAGTAAGGCCGCGCTTTTTCGCCTCGAAATCGATGAGTTTCTTACGGATTACCGTATTAAGCGCGTCACTCTTCAGTTTGTATTCCTGATCTCGGAGCTCCAGCAGCTTCGGGCCGGCCACGGACATTAAGTCCTGTTCGTAAATTGCCTGATCGTTCACCTTGGCGATCGGCTTCGCAGTATCTTGTCCGAGCACGATGAGCGGGCAAGCCAGGATCAAAGCCGCGCAATGCAGAGTATCGCGAAAACCAAACGTCATGTTTTTCCTCAATGCTTGTAATTCAGAATTGTTTCAGCAGCTCATAGCTGGCGAGGAACGCCGAGATCGGTCAAGACTTGGGTTTCTCGTTCAGCTTCGAGATATCTTCGGGGGGCATCCCGCGCTTTGGCTTCCAGGCTTCGGCCAGGGCTTTGCCCTTTGCGATGTCGGCTGCATTCATCTGCTGTTCGGCTCCATGGAGTTCGCTCTGATAGAAGGGAAGATTGTGGTCCGCAGCCAGGCGCAGCCACATATCGGCTTGAACTGGATCGCGTGGAAGTTCCGGCAGGCCGTCCAGATAAGTCTTGCCGAGGAGCAACTGAGCATCCTGATTCCCCTGGTCGGCGGCAAGGCGCACCCATTTCAGCCCTTCAGCGATGTTCGATCGTGGCAGCAGATACATGGAACCCAGCAGGAATTCACCGTCCGCGTTGCCTTGCGCGGCCGCTTCCTTGAACCACTTTAGGGCCATGTCCGGATCGGTTAGAACGCCTCGGCCCCGCAAATACATTTTGCCAAGAAGAACCTGCGCATCGGCGTTTCCTTTCTCCGCCAACGCCGAGGCTTCTTTGAACGCCATAGCGTAATTCTTTTGTTCATAGGCGCGCTTGGCGGAGTCCAGATCTACGGCACCCGCCAAACCTGCACAGACAAAAATGATGGGGATAGAAAATGATAACTGCTGCAAGAACCGCATTACGACACCTCTTCGCATCTTGTTTGAGCAAGCACTGAGTCAGGCCTCAAACGAAATTTTCTGAGGCCTGACCAGCGTTGACGAGCCTTAGAACGAATTGACTTTATTGAACTGGAACACCTTGTTCTGCGTCACGGTGAGGTTCACCGGGCCCACGCAGGTCAAGGCTTGGCTAATCCCCGTATTGCCGAGGGACGAGTTCCAATTGACCGTTACTATGTACTGACCCGAGCTCAGCCCAGTCGCGATCCAGTCGAAGCTGTGCGCCGAAACCGTGCTCTCATTGAAGTTAATGAAACAGCTGCCGGTCGGGTTGGTTGCCGATATGGTAGTGCAGGTCGAGGACAACACATCAAAGAGGTTGCTGCTGATCTGCACAAAGCGAGAGGCATAGGTCACAGCATAGTTCGGTATGACCTGTGCCGGCGAGGGGCTGACTGCGACACTGAAATCCACGCCCGCGAGTGCCGAACTGGTACCCACGTCAACCGCGGTGCTCTTCTGCAGGCTGACGTCGGTCAACAGCCCAACCACGGCTGAGGGCCGAATATCGAAAACGTTGCCGGCGCCGCTGTTGGTCTTGATACCGACCGCGAATCCGCCTGCGCACAAGCCGCTGCCTTGGCCGTCACCGGTGCAGGTGATAACGCCGGTGTTAGGGTCGGCGGTGCAATTCTCCTGACAGGTGAGTCCGCCGGTGATCGCGCCTGGGTTGTTGGAGTTGTTCAATACGCAATGGGTACTGCCGCCATTGCTGCCATAGGTGAAGTTGCCAGCACTCTGCCCGAATGCTACCGCCGTACACAAAAGCATTGCTCCGAGAAGAAAAACCATTTTTCTTGGGGACATGTTCACTCCTTATTCGAGGTTGTTGGCCAGAAGTGGCCGTGGCGCTGGTGGAAAACAGACCGCGACCCCGTTTTTGTCTCGCCACCCTCTTCGCTTCTGTTAGACGAGCAACGCGCTGATCTCTTGGTGGCAATCACGCAAAGGAACTTTTTGCTAACGGACGAAGGAGCGATTTCACTGTAGCGCGGAAATTTCGAATCAGCTACACACGTTAGTACAGTC
>Ga0209580_10000141_pt1 | contig 51454 bp, 57 predicted proteins | sample Coa_R1_5_FD_187153 | JGI IMG/M metagenome (GOLD analysis project Ga0209580, IMG submission 187153) | Surface soil microbial communities from Centralia Pennsylvania, which are recovering from an underground coalmine fire - Coalmine... | ecosystem: Environmental > Terrestrial > Soil >... | reverse complement strand
ACCTACAACAACGTGCGGCCGCACCAGGCGCTCGGCTACCGCACTCCGAACGAGTACATTGCCCAATGGCAGGCGGCTCAGCGATGAAATTCGAGGCCAGTGTAGTCGGATCTACTGAACCCATTCACTCGGTTGACACTGCGGGAACGTGGTTTCTATAATGATGAAGCAGTTGATGCTCTGCGCCTGCCACGCAGAGCGTTTTCTTCGTGCCGGGATGGCGGAACTTGGCAGACGCGCACGTTTGAGGGGCGTGTGGGGCAACCCGTGGGGGTTCAAATCCCCCTCCCGGCACCATTTGAAGGAACATCGTCCAGCAGCACGCCCAGGTTGCCCCGAATCTCGGCCACAAGCCCCCGCCTGTCCGGTCGCAGAATCACGTCGCCTAAGAGCCGGGAGAGCAGGAACCTGGCGCAGTCGGTGTCGCGGCCCAAGACACTCCCGAGGTCTCTAACGTACCGCTCGACCAATCCCGGGAGCGCGCGGACGGCCGCTCTTGCCCGCGGTTCTGCGTTCGACTCCGCCCGGAGTCGGCGAATCTTGGCCTCGAGCGCTTCCAACATCTCTAGGAGCGTCGCCGTGGCCTTTCCGTGCCGCACGGCCTGCTTGATGTTCTCGGCCTCCCGCTCAGCCTCGCGGAGTTCTGCCTCCAGTGCCCGTCGCGCAGACGTACCCTCTCGGTTGGCCCGCTGCAGGGCACTATTGACTTTGTCGGTTAGGTAGGCGACGGCCTCCGGCGACAGAATCTCCTCCTCGATCACCCGCAGTAGCCGCTTCTCCAGAACGTCGCGGCGCACCACCCGGCTGTTCCCGCAGACGGTCGTCCCCCGGTTCTTGTGGAATGAGCAGACGTACCGTCCGCCCCCTCGGGACGTGTAGTGGGCGCCGCACTCCGCGCACCGCAGTAGCCCGGAGAACAGGTAGGCGTGGCGGGTAGCGCCGCCGCGCTGGCCCTTTGACCGCGGCTTCGAGGACTTGGCCTGGCGGGCCTTAACGCGGTGCCAGAGCTCTTCCGAGACGATGCGAAGCTTCGGAACCTCGACCCGGAGCCAGTCCTCCTTGTCGTGCGGCCGAGTGACCCGTTTCCCCGTCTCGGGGTCGCGCAGCTTCCCGGAGCGGTTCCAGAAACATACGCCTCGATAGAGGTCATTGTTCAGAATCCCGGTGCCCTTCTTGCGTGAGCCGGAGATGGTCGTCCAGGTCCAACCCTGAGGCTTCCGCCCGCGCTTTGGGCGGGGCGGCGGGACACGCTCTGAGTTCAGCCTGTACGTGATGGCCTTGGCCGACATGCCGCCTGCGTACATCTCGAAAATCCGGACGACCACCTTCGCCTCTGCTTTGTCGATCATGCGCCGGGAGCCGACGGCGAGCGCCTGGCCGTAGGGGTCCGCGCGCGCGGGATCGAGGACGGGTACGCTCCGGTAGCCGTGGGCGCGTCCGCCGGCACTCAGGCCGCGGGCGACTTGTCCCTGCATCCCGCGGCGGGTCTTTTCGCGAAGCGAGTCCAGGAACGCCTCGTCTTGCCAGCCCTTCATGGCCGCGACGATGCTTCCGGTCTTGTCAGTTAGGTTGGCACCGGTTGCCACAGAGAAGACCCTGATGCCCCGGAAGCGTAACCTGTTCAGGGCCGCGTGCATCTCTGCCTGATCACGCCACAGGCGGTCCTGATCCTCGACGATGATGGCCTCGAACTCGAGACGCTTCGCGGCCTCCGTCAGGCGCTGGTACCCTGGGCGCTGAGCCGTCGCGCCGGAGATCTCCTGATCGCTGTAGACATGGCCGTCTGCGATTTCGCAGTCGAAGCGTGCCGCCGCTCCCCGGCACCGCGCGACCTGATCCTCGATCGACGTCGGGCGCTGCAGCGACGAAGAATACCTGGCGTAGACTGCCGCTCTCAGCATGGAACAATTCGCCCCCCGTCATGCCTGATTACGGTAGGCTCAAAATACCCCATCTACGGATCATAGGCCACCCCTGCGTTACTCCGGAGCCCGCAAAGCTCTCGGAAGGCGTTCCGAACAAGGTGGACAGACTTTCTGGACATCCGTAAGAATTTCGCGGAGATGCCAAAAGACTGTTCCTTATTGTTCCCCCGCGATTTGACGTCCTGAGCCGATACGCAAACCGACCCAGGACCGCGTGCGCTTCTGCCCGACCTGCCTTTGCGCGAATCCGTGTTCCCGCATCGCGGCGCCGAGGGCTTTCTTGGCGAGCGGTTCCTCGCCTTGTTCCGTGCACCATGCCTCATACTTCATGTGCAGCACGGCCACCTCGACGGTTGCCCGCGGCTTGACCTCGCAGGCTTCTCCGATGAAGTTGCCGACGTGATCCATATCCTTGCGGTAGGCATCGGTCGCGGCCTGGACCTCGTCGGCTACCCACTTCGGATCATGGCGATAGTCACGTAGTCCCGCGATGAGCCAGTTCAGGACCGCGGCGCGGTCACGCAGGATTTTCTTAACGAAGGCGTCCTGGGGCTGCCGCTCCTCCGGCGGGATATACGCCTCGAACGGGATCAGCCTGATCCGCCGCCAGATTCCTTGGTCGGTGCCGGCCACGACCGGTCTGTGGTTGACGATGAGCACAATGTCGAAAGTCTGCTCGAACTCGAAGAAGTCCTGGCGCATGAACCGGGCCTTCTTGCGGTCGCCACCCGTCAGGTCCTTGACGAGCGCTTCGGCCAACCGCTTGCCCTGGTCCAGCTCGACGCTGAACACCAGGCGCGACCCCATCAGGTCGGCTACCCCTGTGGGGTGAGACTCGTACCGGCTGGCGATCAACAGATTCGGCGCTGCGCGTCGGGCGTAGTCGCCGAAAATGTTGAGCATCACCCGGGCAAAAGTCGTCTTCCCGTTTGCCCCGGTCCCCCACCAGATGTCCAGGTGCTCTTCCAGCACGGCTGCCACCATGGTCTTGCCCAGCTGGCGCTGAACGTACCGGCGAACGTTGTCATTCGGGAGGATGCGCGCGATGAACCGATTCCACGCCTCGCTCTGTGCGTCGTCCTCGAATGAAACGTGAGCCCTCTTGGTCATAAGGTGCGCCGGATCATGGGGGTGCAGCTTCAGCGACCGCAGATCAAGGACGCCATTCTCGAGATTGAGCAGCCACGGATCGCGATCAAACCGGTCGATCGGCGTGAGCACGCCCGACCGACCAGCAAAGAACTTCAGCGCCCCATGGACGTGGGATGCTGTACAAGCCTCGCGGCGCTTCTTATCGTACTGGTTCCAGACCGCGGGGTCGGTCGCCGCCGCTGCTAGCCCCTCATAGTGCCGTTGCAACCGCTTGGAAGCAAGCACGAACATCCGCTCGTCGGGGAGCGTCTGCCACCGGCCGCCCGATAAACCGCATCCAGGAGTTCCGCTCCGGGACCCAACGACACTCACCAGCGAATAGGCGCTGTAGCTCCAGCGCGTGGCCATAGTCCTTCCGCTCGATGTAGCCTTGGGGTGGCGCTGTACCGTTTCCAGCGACGGCAGCGTCCGTCACCTTATCTCGCGTATCAAGCCGGTGGTCATCATCCACCACCCGCGCACCTCCTATATTAGTGTGTTCAACTGTTCCTGCCTTGGTCAGGACTGGGCGGCTTCGTCTAATGCGGCGCCGGCCGATCGTCCCAGAAAGCGGCGAGAAGTCTCACGTCATCCGGGCTTGATTGTTCGCGCTCAGAGACGTCCACGGCCCCGGGCACAGGCGTGCCGTCCTCGCCCCGGCCGAAGATTAGCCGGGATGTCCGGCACCAGCCGTCCCCGGCAACTGCGATCGAGACGATGGCTTCCCCGCGCTCGGGATCGTCAGTCGGTCTAACGCTGCGGTTCCGGCCGGTCCACCCCTCGAATACAAGCACCATCCCGCGCGCCCCACGCTCACGCGCCGAGCTGCACGCAACGCCGATCACCGACCTCTCGTCCGCGTCTGTCGCTAGGCATTCGAACCGCTCAACCCGGCCGTCGTCGAACACGGAGAAGACCGATGGTGGATAATACTCCCCGGTGCGCACGAGGCGGCTCCGGGCGGCGTCCATCTTTCTGTCTTGGATCAACCGCAGGCGCTCCCTGACACCGCCGACCGAGCCGAGCTCAGAATTCTCCGAACGCGCGCCCTCAAACATCGTTACCCCTCCTAGTCTGTGGATTGCCCCGCCTCGTCACGGCCGTCGCCCGGGTTCGCTCCTCGCTGACGCTCAAGGATCTCCTGCGCGCCGGGCCATCCTCTGCCCGATTCAAGCGATTTGTCCATACGCACGAAGCAACGTATACTCAGGGCATGGTAAGAAGGAAACTGCTCGACCCGGCAGCCCGAGGCCGTAAGGGTGGCAAGGCAAGGTTACGGACGATGACGCCCGCGGAGCGCCGGCGCAGCGCAAGGAGGGCAGTCCTGGCCCGCTGGAGGAAGACGACGGCTGAGCAGCGCTCGGAAGCCGCTCGGAGGGCCGTGCTGACCCGGTGGGCTCGCGTGAAAACGAAGACGCCCAAGGAAGCCTAGGAGGGGCCGTTGATGCCGGAGGTCGCCAAGATCACTATTGAGGTCGCCGGGGGAGTGGCCACCTTGCTCGCCGAGCCCCGGACCTTCAAGACCGGCTCACGGCTTCTACGGCCAGGGGAAAGTCCAGGGCACGGACGGCCGTCGCTTCCAGGTCAGCGTCAACATCGTGGAGATCGGCAGCAAGCTAGGTAGGGAATTCTCGTAGTCGCGATAGCGTCGCGCGGTTTCAGCCCGCTGCGGCGAATCTAAGCCGGGGGCGAATCCGACTGTTGAGCGACCTTCCGTTTCGAATTAGGCCATCCTATAGAGAGGGCCAGTCCGACCACGAAGATTGCCAGGGCACAGGAGACCGGCCCGGCGACGAAGACTCCAAGCAAGAAGCACTGATTACCGGGGTGTGGGCCGGAACAGGACCATTGTGCTCCCCAGAGCATACCGAAGAATCCCGCGAGACCGCCGCACACAATCACAGCCACAAGATACACAACCGCCGGGACACGACGGCGTTTGTAGAAGAAAGCGGCAGAACCGATGGCCACCAGCGGTGCTAGGTATAGAAGCCATGAAGGAGATACGAGCGTCAGGACACCGAGAAATAGAAGCGTCAGGACTACGGTGATTGGCTTCACACGGCCAGCAGTTCTTGTAGTCAGTCAGGTCCTCCGGCCAGCGCGTACTCGATAGCCTGCTCCAGCGTCATCGCCCGGCCCTCGGCCCAGGCAGCCGCAAACGCTTCCGTAGTCATCCGGGCACGGACGTCTGAGACGCTCGGCTCGAAGTCGGCCCGCTCGGCGGGTTCCAAGCGAATCTCGATGCGGCTGAGAAGCGCTTCGACCGCTCCGAACAGCCGTGCCCCCCATTGCGGTTCCATGTCCCCGGCCGAAGCCCCCACCAAGCCCGCCAATGCGAAGACGACATCTCGATCGATTCCCTGACCCCGCGCCAGCCCCAGGCTCTCCTGAAACAGCGCCCTGGCCCGTTTGGTGTCCCTGTGGCGGAGCGCGATGTATCCGAGGTTGTGCAAGGTGTGCGCTCTTCCCCGAACGTTCCCGGCCTTTGTGTAAAGGGCCAGCGCCTCGCCGGTTAGGGTCGCCGCCGCACCGTAGTCGCCCCGGCTTCGGGCAATCTCGCCCAGGCAATCCACGGAATTTGCTGTCCCCGCCGTGTCGTCGGCTTCTCGATAGAGAGCCACGCTCCGCTCCATCATCTCGGTAGCGCGTGCGTAATCCCCTTTGACCTGCAACAGATGTGCCAAAAAATGTAGCGCCTCGGCGGTGCCCCGTTTGTCTCCAGACCCCTCACAGATGGCCAGGGCCTCGGTGCACTGCGTCGATACTTGTTCATAGTCCCCTTGGCGGTATGCGAGAATCCCGGCACCGTTCAATGCGGCGCCCCGAAGCGACGTCGGCGCCGCCGGGCTTTGGGCAAGAAACCCCTCGAGCCACCGGCGGCCCTCGGTGAAGTGTCCATGGAGTTCCCAAAACCGCCGCAGCGTAACTGCCAGCCGCAATCCATCCTCGGCGACATCTCCCCGAGCCATGCTCCATTCCAGCGCCGCGCGCAGGTTGTCGTGCTCGATCTCTAGACGTTCCAGCCACACCACCTGTTCCGGCCCGAGCAATTTCGGTTCGGCGCGCTCCGCGAACTCCAAGTACCAATTTCGATGGCGCTTTCGGATTTCGGCTGCTTCGTTCGCTTCGACAAGCCGCGCCCAGCCGTACTGTCGGACGGTTTCCAGCAGTCGGTACCGCGCCTCGCCACCTTGCGCGTCTACGATGACCAGCGACTTGTCCGCCAGCGACGTCAGAAGGTCTAGGACACTCGCGGCGTCTATTCCAGGCGCCGTGCAGACCGCTTCAGCGGCCTCCACCGTCCATCCCCCTGCAAACACCGACAGCCGACGGAGTACCGTCCGCTCCTGCTCAGAGAGAAGCCCGTAACTCCAATCCATGGTTGCCCGAAGGGTCTGGTGACGGGGCAGTGCCGTCCGGCCGCCTCCGGTGAGCAGGCGGAATCGGTCGTCCAACCGCGCGGCAATTTGTTCAATGGTTAAGACTCTGACTCGCGCGGCGGCCAGTTCGATTGCGAGTGGGATGCCTTCCAACTGGCTGCACACCTGCGCGACAGCGGCCGCGTTGCCTTTCGTGAGCGCAAAGCCGGGCTTGCTGGTCGCGGCGCGTTCCACGAACAGCCGTATCCCATCGAAGCGCCCCACGTCGACCGAAGCCGGGACGCGCGATGGCTCGGGCACCGACAGCGAGGGGACGTCCCAGACAATCTCGCCGGGCAGGCCCAGCGGTTCACGGCTCGTCGCGAGCAATCGTAAGGTGGGACAGGTCCGCAGCAAGGTGCCAGCAAGTTCGGCGCATGCGCTGACCAGGTGCTCACAGTTGTCCAGCACGAGGAGAAGCGATTTCCGTCGCAGGGAGTCCTTGAGCGTCTCGGTGAGGGGGCGCCCCGGTTGTTCGGGGACGGCGAGCGCGGTCGCGACGGCCTTGGGAACGAGGCCGGGGTCGGACAGCGCGGCCAACTCCGCGCCCCAGACGCCGTCGGCGTATTGTTCAATCAGGTCGGCGGCCACCTGGAATGCAAGCCGGGTCTTCCCACATCCTCCCGGCCCGTGGAGGGTCAGTAGCGCCGTGGTGGGCAGGAGCCGCTTCACCTCGTCAATCTCTCTGTCCCGGCCGATGAAACTGGTCAGTTGGCGCGGGAGATTGCTGCGTAAGCGAGCCTCTACCGCGCTGGTTGGAATAGCGTGCGCCGTGCCGTCGTCGCATGACGGGGCGGACACGGTCACGCCGCGCGCGGGCACGACGCTGTCCCCCGCTAGAACCACGAAGGAGCCGACGAGCCGCTCGGCGACCGACTGGGCCTGCACCCAGAACGCCTTGTTCTCCGGGTCGCCTGGAACGAACAGGTGGTCATATTTCACCCGGTCGTCGGTCTTAGGAACCCGCTCAACCGCCCGGGCCGCGAACTCGCGTAACTGCCGCGCGTTGGCGAGCCGGGGATTGAGGGCCACGTAGTACAACCCGAGTTTCTCAATCGCCCGGATGTCCCGGCCCGCTTCCGTCCCGGCCTGGCGCAACTGGCTCAACACGATGAGGAGGCGATCTCCCAGGCTCATCGGCCCGATTGTGTGCTCGTGCCCGGTCGGGATGCGGCTAAGGAGATCGGTGCCCTTCGGTCGCGCCGCAATCCGCTGCTTGATCTCCTCCAGGCTCGTCCCCGAACTGCCCGCGAGCACGAACACGAACCGTGCGCTCCGCTCAACAGAAGCGTCGAGGTAGGGGAGGAGCACCTCGTACGGCCACGGTTCCTGGGGCTTGGCATCGGCCTCGTCGATCAGGCAGAGGCACGCCTGACCGGTGTCGAGCCGCCCAAGCGCAGCGCGGAACTCCGGCTCGGTGCATTTGGCGAGGTTGATTTCATGGTATTTGACGGCGTCGGCCAGCGAGGCGCCGATCTGCTGGACGAAATACGTCTTGCCGGTGCCGGGTGCTGCCCAGATCAGGTGGTTCTCGCGCTTGTGTCCCGGGGGCTCAAACCCGGCGAGGATTTTCTGCCGGGCGTCCTGGAGCACGTTGCGGACGGCCTCGTTGTACCGAGTGTAGGTGCCGACGACGCGGAAGCGCGAGAGGTCGACCTCGTCGAGGGCGGCGATGAACGCCTGCGCGTCCTGGGGAGCCGAACCGTCGGGCTCCATGCGCCGGACGTTCGGCGGGCGGCGGCGGCAGTCCTGGAGTTCGGGGTTGACACAGGCGTCCCCTGGGGGACGAGGCCACGGCGGTTCCGAGCCGCCATACCCAAAAGGACTTTTCGGCCTTCCGTCAAACCCTGCCGCAGAATTCATCGTCCTTGTCTTCCCGCTATTTTTGGCACCCATTCTTTGGTCGGCGATTGAAGAATGGACATGCTTCGGACCCGTGCTCTGAGTCAGTTGGCATGAGAGGGGGCACAATGTCTACTCCAGTCGCTGACAAGGTTCATCCGGCCCAGGAGGCGGTACTGCAGGTAGCCCGGGACTATGCGGATGCCTGGCGCACCGCCGACGCGCCGTTGATGGCGCGGGCGATTCATCCCGAGTTTACGAAGAGATGGCTGTCCCGCAGTCCGGCCGGAACCTACCTTGAGGAGGCGGGCGCGTCAAGAATGGTTCGGTGGACCGCCGACGGGGGCGGGAAAGCAACGCACGAGCGCGACGAGGTCCTCTTTCTGCACCAGCATGGCTCCATCGCCGCGACCAAAGTGATGATGTCGGACCGAGTCGAGCATCTGCTGCTGGCGGAGTTTGATAGCCAATGGAAACTGTTCACTGTGTTCTCCGAATCACGCCAGTGGGAGGAGCGCCGGGACAAGAGCGTTGCGGCACGTCACGAAGCGGCCATCAACCGTGTCGTCATGGATTATACGGAAGGCTATTACACCGGAAATCCCGCTCGCGCACGCGCCGCCATTCACCCAGACTTGTGCAAGAAGAACGTTATGCGTGACCCTAGTGGCCACGACTTGGTCGAGTACTTTACCGGCTCAAAGTTCGTTGCGACCATCGCCAGGCGCGGCGCAACCGGGAAGGCGGAGGACCCGTGGCCGGAAGCGAGGGCGACGATACTTGACCGCTACGGTGACGCGGCGCTGGTCAAGTTGGAGACGCGATGGTTCGACTATCAGGAAGTCGTTTTGATCGACGGCGAGTGGAAGATCATCAACGTGCTGTGGACCGGAAAGAGCGGCGAGCCTCAGGCGGTTGAGGAGTGGTTCTACCTCCGGGATTCGTCTGAGCCTGAACTGTAGAAGATTCTCGGTCGGTCGGCAGGCTTTTCATGAGCGGCCTTCCCACCAGTAGGGCCGCGTTCAGTGTGGGGCGACGTTCGGCGGGTGACGACGGCGTTCCTGGACGTTTGTGGTCCTGCGGCCGGTGGCCGTGGTTGATGAGGCCAGCCTTGGCCGTGAACGGCGTCCTACGTGAGGACGGCAGCGGCGTGGTGCGTGAGCCGGGTTTACAGACCATGGGCGCGTGCGGTCGGCGATGTGCAGACCGTACAAGACGGCGTGCGAATCGCGCCCGAAACCGATGCCCGGGGGTGCGACGAGATCGCGCGGCTTGTCGGGCGGCCGGTGTCGCCACAGGAGGTGGTCTGGGCGAACCTCGGGGCGCTGAGCGTCTGGGGCAAGCCGCTGGGCGATGTCATCGAGGACCTGTGGAGTGCCGGGACATCGGTGACCGTAGCGGAGTTCGAGCGGCTGATATGGCGTGGCAAGGAGGCGTGACGGTGTGCGACGGAAATCAATTCACGGCTGTCATGACCGGTTGGTAGAACCCGACTTCTTCGCCTGCGTGCCACGTCACTTGCGTGAACCCGACTTCTTCGACAGCCCGAGTGATCGTCGCGCGTTTAACGGCGCGGTAGCGGCTACTATGGTGTGCAACCGTCCAACCCGCGAGGTCTTCGGTCAGCACGAGAAAACGGACGGTGTACAACGGGCTATCCGGACTATCCCAGTCGTGGAGTCGAACGAGGACCTTGCGTGGCGGGCCTGGGGTGATCTGAGGGGTGGCCGTGGTTTGACGATCGACCAGTGCCTTGTCGTAGTCGCGCACGCTGATGACCAACAGCCCACCGGCTCGTAGTTTCGAGTGCATCGCCCGGAACGCTTGGGAGAGGTCCTCATCGGTGAGGAGGTGCGGAATCGCGTTGTCGCACGAGATGACTACATCAAACTGACCCTGCACCGGGGTGAGATCGCGGAAGTCGCAGATGGCGAAGGCGATGTCGACGCCACAGCGTGCTGCCTCAACGCGTGCGCGCTCCAGCGACCGTTCGCTGATGTCCGTTCCTTTGACTCGATAGCCGAGACGGGCCAGTCCGATCGCCTGTGTCCCAATCCCGCACGAACAATCAAGCACGTCAACTGGACTGGTGTGGTTGGCGCGGATTAGCCGGTCCAACGCCGCGCCTTGTCGTTCGACCGCGGCGTTCCAATCCTTATAGACCAGGTGGTAATCTGCGGCGAGCCCGTCGTAAAAATCCCGCACCGACACAGGTTATCCTGTTGTATCACACTGTGCCCGAGGTTCTCCCCCGGCCAGCGCGTACTCGACGGCCTGCTCCAGCGTCATCGCCCGGCCCTCCGCCCAGGCGGCGGCAAAGGTGGCAGCCCCGAGTCCGGCACGTGTCGCAGCCAGAGTTTCGTCATAACGGATTTGCATCCGGGGCGACCGGCGCAGACCGAGGGCCTCGCGTAGTACATCGCCCGCGCCAAATAGACAGGCGGCCCTCTCATATCGTATCTCGGCGCAAGCGATCTCCGCCATGCCGACGAAGCACTCCTCGGTCACCCAATTGGGTGTCGCCCGGCGAAGGGCCAGGCCCTCGGCAAAAAGGGTGCCAGCCCGTTGATAATCGCAGACGTGGAGTGCCAGCACTGCCAAGTTACGAAGCGCGTAGGCGATAGTGTATTTTTCACCGTGCTCACGCGCAAAGGCGAGGCTCTCTCCATAGAATGTCGCTGCCTGGTCGTAGTCGGTACTATCCCGCGCGATGTGCCCGAGTTGCGCAAGATCATTTGCCAGCAAGAATTTCATGCCGAACTGCCGACCCAGGGCAACACTCTCCTCACAGAGCGCCTTGCCCCGGCTGTAGTCCCCTTCGTGCACCGCCACTACGCCCAGGTTGTAAAGGAACCAGGCGATATGGTTTTTGTCGTCGATTTTGCGGGCAATAGTCAGGCCCTTTTCAGCGAACGCTTTGGCCCTTTCAAAGTCCCCTTGACTCCGAAGATGGTACGCTGCCTGCAGGAGAGCCGCTGCCAGGGTATCGGTTGGTACATCGCCGCCGAGTGCGAGGCCTTGCTCGAGCCATTTGCGCCCCTCGCTCCAGTGTCCGTCGATATACCAGAACCAGGCAAGCGCGACCGCCAAGCGCAACGCTGCCTCGGCGTCGCCTGCCTCCATGCTCCACTCGAGGGCCGCCCGAAGGTTGTCGTGCTCGGTTCGGAATCGCTCGACCGCGACGTCCTGCTCGACGGCTGCCCACCTTGGGGACGTAGACGACGTCCGAGAGACGGTCCGCCGCGAACTTGGTGATGCCGACCCGCGTAGATTCCTGTCGACGCGTTCCGCCCATTCCAGGTACCAGTCTCGATGCCGCTGCCGCGTTGCGCCCGCTTCACTCGACTCCGACAACCGCTCCTGTCCATACTGTCGTACAGTTTCCAACAACCTGTACCGCGCCGCGCCGTGTTGCGTGTCGGCGATCACCAGCGATTTGTCCACCAACTGTGTCAGCAGGTCCAAGATGTCGAATGCCTCAGCACTGCCGCCCGAGCAGATGGCTTCCGCCGCCTCTAGCGTCCATCCACCAGCAAATACCGACAGCCTCCGTAACACTGTTCGTTCTGGCCCGGATAGAAGGCCGTAACTCCACTCCATCGCTGCGCGCAGTGTCTGTTGGCGTGGGAGGACCATCCGGCTGCCCCCGGTGAGGAGCCGGAAGCGGTCGTCCAGGCGCGTAGCGATCTGCTCCACTGCCAGGACCTTCACGCGCGCCGCCGCAAGTTCGATGGCCAGGGGGATGCCGTCCAACTGTTGGCAGACCTGCGCCACGGCCGGTCCGTTCTCGCTCGTAACGTTAAACCCCGGAGTGGCCGACGTCGCCCGATCAACGAAGAGGCGCACCGCGTCATAAAGCACAAGGTCCTCAGGGCCCGGGAGGTGTCGGATGTCTTGAGGCAGCGACAGAGACGGGACCCGCCAGAGGGTCTCCCCGGGTACGCCCAGTCCCTCCCGGCTGGTGGCCAGGATGCGCACCTGGGGACATGCGCGGAGTACCGCCGTGGCCAGGTCTGCGCACGCCGCCAGGAGGTGCTCGCAGTTGTCCAGCACAAGCAGCAACGCTTTGGGGCGTAGGGCGTCGACCAGCGTTGCAGTCATATCCCGGCCGGGTTGCTCGGGCACGTTCAATGCTGAGGCGACCGTCTTCGAGACGAGCGCCGGGTCCGCGATTGGCGCGAACTCCGCCAACCACACCCCATCCGGATAGCCGTCTACCACGTCGGCGGCCACCTGGAGCGCGAGTCGTGTCTTGCCTGCGCCGCCAATGCCGGTGAGGGTGACGTGGCGGGCGTTACCGAGCAACCGTTTAACTTCGGCGATCTCTCTTGCCCGGCCAACGAAACTGGTCAACTGAATCGGCAGATTGTTGGGCCAAGCGTCCAATGAGTTGAGCGCCGGGAAGTCAGCCGGGAGGTCCGGGTGCACCACCTGAAAGAGATGCTCCGGGTCCCGCAAATCCTTCAGGCGATGAGTCCCCAAATCCCGCAGACTCACCCCTAAGGGAAGGTCACGGGCGGCAAGAACCCCCACGGCGTCCGAGAGGAGAATCTGGCCCCCATGCCCGGCGGCGCAGATGCGGGCGGCACGGTGCACGTCCAGTCCGACGTAATCGCCGGTATCGCTTACGGGCTCGCCGGTGTGCAGCCCCATCCGCACGCGCAGCATTGAGCCATCGGACCAGACGTGTTTCGTAAGCGCCCGCTGCGCCGCTACGGCTGCGCCCACGGCATCCCTGGCGCGAGAGAATGCCACCAGGAAGGCGTCTCCGTGCCTGCTGACTTCCTGGCCGTGTCCTTCCGCGAAAGCAGCCCGGAGAAGCCGACGATGTTCTTCCAGGACCTCTGCGTACCGGCGGTCGCCGAGGCGCTGGAGGAGCGTAGTGGACCCCTCGACGTCGGTGAAGAGGAAAGTGACCGTCCCGGTCGGCAGGCTTTTCATGAGCGGCCTCCCCCGAACCCACGGGGCCGCGTTCAGTTCGGGGCGACGTTCGGCGGGTGGCGGCGGCGTTCCTGGAGTGGTGCGCTGTGGGGGGCCCCGACTTCCCCCCCGGGGGACATCGTCACCGGCCCGCCGAACCCCGCCCCTAACCGGTTACGGCCTTTTTCTCTTTTCGGGGGACTGACGCGGTGGGTCGTCGCCTGAGGAAGCGGGTCGCGAAGCGGCGGGTGGGCAAGCGGCCGACGCGGTCTGTTCGCCAAGACAGTGCTGGGTGGTCTCCCCTGCGCCGCGGCGTGCTGCACAATCTTCCCACTCAACTCACCACCTTCATCGGGCGCGAGCGGGAGATCGCGGAGGTCAAGGGCCTGCTCGCATCCAGCCGGTTGCTCACGCTGACGGGATCGGGCGGCTGCGGCAAAACGCGACTGGCCCTCCGGGTAGCCGCTGATTCCGTTGACCGGTACCCTGACGGCGTGTGGTTCGTCGACCTGGCCCCGCTCGCCGATCCGGCGTTCGTGCCGAACAGCGTGGCTGCGGTCCTCGACGTCGCCGAACAGCCGACCCGTCCGTTGACTGACACGCTGGCCAATTACCTCCGGACCAAGATGCTGGTGCTCGTCCTGGACAACTGTGAGCATCTTCATGCAGCGTGCCAGCGTTTGGCGGACCAACTGCTGCGGGCCAGCGCCACCGTTCGGATACTGGCAACTAGCCGGGAGGCGCTGGCGGTCGAGGGCGAGTTGACGTACCGCGTCCCCCCGCTCCGGCTCCCCGACGTTCACCAACCGCTACCTGTGGTGCACCTGAGAGAGTACGATGCGATTCGTCTCTTCGCTGAGCGGGCGGCCCTCGGCCAACCGGGGTTTACCGTCACAGCGCATAACGCTCCGGCGATCCTGCACATGTGTCAGCGGCTGGACGGGATGCCGCTTGCGATTGAGTTTGCCGCCGCCCGCGTGGCGGCGTTGTCCGTTGAACAGATCGCCGCGCGGCTGGACGACCGGTTCCGGCTGTTGACGGCAAGACCGAAGAAGACCGTCCCTCGGCACCAGACCCTCCGCGCTACGTTGGATTGGAGCCACGATCTATTGTCGCGGGACGAGCAACAGTTGTTCCGGCGGCTCTCGCTCTTCGTGGGCGGATTCACGTTGGAGGCGGCCGAGAAGATCTGCGCCGGGAGCGGAGTCGAGGAACGCGACATTCTAGATCTCTTGACGCGCCTCGTCGGCAAGTCGCTTATCACTTTTGACGAGCAAGATGGACGAGCGCGATATCGGCTGCTTGAAAGCGTCCGTCAGTATGGGGGCGACAGGCTCCGGGAGTCGGGCGAAGTCAGCGACGCGCAGCGGCGGCATCGCGACTGGTATCTGGGCCTCGCGGAGCGAGCAGCAATCGAGATGTACGGGCCAGAGGACACGAACTGGCTGAACCGGCTCGAGGTGGAGCACGACAACTTACGGGCCGCGCTGGGATGGACCACTGCCGAAAAGGACGATGCTGAGATCGGGCTGCGACTCGCGGCAGCCCTGTGGAGACTGTGGGACTTTCACACTCACTGGAGCGAGGGGCGCAAATGGCTAGAGACCTCCCTGGCACGAAGCGCCGACGTCAAATCGACCGCTCGCGTGAGGGCGCTCTTTGGTGCAGCCAGATTGGCGTCGCTGCAGCGCGGCTACGGAAGGGCAATGGTCCTCTTTGAGGAGAGCCTTGCGCTTGCCCAAGTTTTGGGTGACCAAACCGGCATCGCGATGGCACTCATGGGGCGTGGGAGCGTGGCGATGTCGCAGGGGAAATTTGACGCAGCAATGGCGCTGTTCGAGGAAAGCCTCAGCTTATCACGGGAACTGAACAACACGTTCTTGACCGCCATAAACCTCGGCGTCATGGGATGGACAGCCCAAGACCAAGAGGACTATGTGCAAGCCGTGGCGTGGTCCGAGGAGAGCCTTGCTCTCTTTCGGACTCTAGGTAGCAAACGGTGGATCACCTACGGGCTTCGTGTCGCAGGCCATGCGGCGCGGCTACGTGGCAACTTCGAACGCGCGACTGCACTGTACAGAGAGAGCTTGGGTCTGTTTGGCGAAACCGGAGACAAATGGATCGCCACGGAATGCATCGAGGGGCTGGCGTTCATTGCCAGCGCCCGAGGGGACGCCCAGCGTGCGGCGCGTCTTCTTGGGGCGGCCGAGGCTGCCCGTGAGACGTTCGGGATTACGACGCCGCGCGAAGAAGCCGGAGACCAGGAACATTTCTGGGTAGCGGTGCGGGACCGACCGGGGCGAACGGCGTATGCGGCGGCCTGGGCCGAGGGCCAGGCGCTGACGCTGGAGCAGGCGATCAAAGAGGCGCTGGCGACAAACGCACAGAGCGCCTGGGCGGAGATCCTGACCTCTCGAGAGCGACAGGTGGTCACATTGATCGCACGAGGCCGAACCAACCGTGAGATCGCTTCCGAGTTGCAGGTCACGAAGCGGACCGCTGAAACTCACGTTCTGAACATTCTTAATAAACTCAAAGTGAACTCCCGGACGGAGATCGCCCTGTGGGCGATCACGCATGGTCTGCACACACCTGTCCTCAAGTCACAGTAACCGGCCTTACCCGGCTGACCTCAAGGCTCTACGCGAAAATACACAGACGCCAAAGTCTTTCGCTGCGTATTCTTCACGATGACGCATCGGACCGGCTCCCTTAATCTGAGCAGGAGATAGAGGAATTGGACGGTGTCCTGGGACTCAGAAGGAGGGGCCGATTGTGCGGGCGTTTCGGGCTGTCTTGGCGGCGTCAACGCTGGCGCTAATTGTCGCTGCGGGGCCAGGCGCGGCGCAGCCCGCCCCAACTACGTGGAAAGTGTCGTTGGGCGCGGAAACGCCCGACCACGCAATTCAGGTTAACGACTACTTTCCCCGGACGATTACGATCAATGAGGGGGATTCGATCACGTGGACCAAGCCCACCTTGCAACCGCACACGGTGCATTTCCTGTCCGGCGCTAAGCCTCCCACGATCGGCTTACCTCAGCCCGATGGTAGGGTTTTGTTCAACCCGCTGGTGAGAAATCCACAAGGGGGCCAGACTTATGACGGCACGGGAATTGCCGCATCCGGCTGGTTGGTGGAAGAGACGGGCCTCCGGTACTCGCTGACATTTACCAAGCCTGGGACATACCATTACTTGTGCCTGCTTCACCCGGGGATGTCAGGCACCGTTGTCGTTTTGCCGAAGGGTGAGAAAGTGCCGACCACCCAGGCCGAGTATGATGAAGCATCGGCTAAACAGAGAGCCCAAGCGCTCAACCTCGGCAGGCACCTGCTGGCCTCAGGAACGCCGTCGGTACGCCGAACTGAGAGTGGAACCGAGTACGGTATCTTTCTGAAGGTCTCCTCTGGCGCACGCATTAACATCCTGCGCTTTGCCCCGCAGACGATCACTATCAAGGTCGGGGACACTGTTCGTTGGGAGACGAGAGACACTATTGACCCCCACACGGTAACTTTCTCCGGGTCGGACCAGGTGCCGCCGTGGGAGGTTCCCGAGGCGCAGGCCCAAGGCCCGCCGAAAGTCTACCGCAACAACAAAGCCGCATTGCCCGCAGGCGGACGCGTACATGAGGGTGGCGGCTTCTATAATTCCGGTAGGCTGGCTCCACTGGGAACACCCGGGCCACTCACATACTCCTTGACGTTCACGAAACCTGGCACCTATACGTACTGGTGCGCCATTCACGTGCCTGAGGGAATGCGGGGCACAGTCGTGGTTCAATGAGATAGAGGAGTGCCAACCCTGCGGGCTTGCTCGGGCGTCTAGCCTCACCGTCCAAGGGTCAATAAATGCGAACGATCACGCTCGAGCCGTTCGGGCCGCCACGCGCCGCTCTGCGAGGCATCCCGGGGGGCGATTTAGTATCCGGGGTCTCACGGCGGCGAGAACACCCACTCGTTCCGTTGCAGCCACGCCTCCAATCCCGCGATGCGCGCGTCCCGCTCGGCCAGTTGGTCAAGCAGCCACGCCACGTCGCGCTCCGCGTCTCGGTAGCCCCAGCAGCGTAGTTTCTGCTCGATGTCGTGGAGGCGTTCGGCGTCGGTCACGCCGATGTCGTTCCTGACGTTCGGTAGAGGCTTCCTGCCAAACAACACAGACGTCAGGGCCGACAGTTTCGGTACAATGGCGTCAGCCCATGTTCGAACAAGCCATCACCGGCGCCCTCTCCCGCTTCGGCCCCGACCAGCGCGGCGCCGACCCGCACCCGCGCCAGCCCGCGCCCATGCTGCAGCAGACGGCGCGCCAGCATTACTCCAGCGTCAGCCTCGCGGCGGCCTCGTCTTCGACGCGCGCCCGGTCCATCGGAATGACGTGGTGCTGGCCGGCCAGCCACTCGGGCAGCTGGTCCCCGTAGTGACGGCTTCCCGGCTCGCCTGACTGGCCGGACGCGTCCACCGCATGGAGGCACGGAGGATCGGCGCTGAGATCGGCGATGAGCCGGTAGTTCGCGCCGATCACGGCCATGTAGTTGGGATCGTAGCCGGTGTTGCAGACGGTCACGCCGCTGCCGTGGACGGGATTGCCGCCGCGGTCGAGCAGGGCTCCGAGGTCGCCCCGTCCCGATAGGAAGTGGCGCAGCGGAATCGTGTGCACGCGCCCCCACGTCCAGGCCGTCACATCGGGGCCAAGGCGCGCTTCGAGATTCTCGACCGTCCGGCGGAACGCCGACACGATCGCCTCGTTCCGGCGCCCGGGCGCGAACCACCCGCCGGTATCGCCCGCCAGCAGCGCGACCGCGAGTCCCATGTCGGCGCCCGCCATGAGATCGACCATCGCCGGCGGAAAACGCGCCTCGGCCACCGCCCGGCACCAGCGTGCGAAGAACGGCTCGAACAGCGCGGCGCCCACCTCCGCGACGTCCATCCGGCGGTTCCAGCCGCGGAGGACGGCGGCGGCGCGGCGGAGGCGTTCGTCGGGAACGCCCTCCAGCGCCGCGAGCAGCGCGGGTACGCACTCCACGGCGCGCAGCGAGAGCGTATCACCCTGCATCCGCGCGAAGTCGCCGACCGCGAACCGCTCCTGTGCCTCCAGCATCTGGCGGATCCGTAGGGCCCGGTATCCGCTGTTCCAGGTGCCGGACAGCGGGTAGGGGAAGTCCGGCGGCGCCGTCCGGTTGTTGGCCGAACGCACCCAGCCGGACGCCGGGTCGCTCTCGGCGGGCATCTCGCCGTACGGAATGAGAGCGGTCCATTGGTGCCGTGGGTCCCATCCCGGGCGGTAGCCCCGGTCCCAATCGTCCCGGATCGGAATCCGTCCCGCGCACTGGTAGCCGATGTGTCCGTCGACGTCGGCGAAGACGAAGCTGACCGTGGGGACGCGCCACTCTCGCAGGGCCTCGCGGAACTCGGCGCACGAGCACGCCCGCGCGGCCGCGAGCCCGCACGTGATCTCGTCGCTGTAGTCCGCGCCCAGCCACCGCAGGGAGACGGGCCCGGTGTCCCGTGCCGGTTCCGGCAGTAGGTGGTCGACGATCGGGCCGTTGCGGGAGTACCGGACGGTCAGGCTGTGGGGCGCTTCGCCCTTGACCGCGATCGCCTCCGTTGTCTCCTTGGCGGGTTCCCACGCGCCATCGGACAGAAAGCAGTTGGGATGGCGCGGATCGGCCTGCTCCTGGTACAGATCACGCTGCGAGCAGATGTTGTTCGTGAGGCCCCAGGCCACCCGTTCGTTGCGTCCCATGATGAGGAAAGGCACGCCCACGTAGGCCATGCCAGCGGCATGGATTGATCCGGCGGACAGGTGCAGTTCGTACCAGCACCCGGTCGTTCCGAAGGCGATGTGTGGATCGCTCGCGACAAGCGGCCGGCCGGTGGCGCTGCGCCTGCCCGCGACGGCCCAGTTGTTGCTGCCGGCGCCCTCTTCCGGGTCGCCCGTTCCGCTGGCGACGGGTTCGGCGCGGCCGTGCGCGCTGCGATACACGCCGGGCCGCACGATACTCTCGTCGCCCGCTTCGGGCGTCAGGAAGGCGCGATAGAGGTGGGAATCACCCAGCGCGCGCTTCGCGAGTTCGGGGATCGTGATGACGGGAAGACGGCCCGTCAGATACCAGCGAAACTCGGCCATGACGGCCAGCGAGTCGCAGGGCGCCCAGGGCTCCGGCGTGTAGTCCAACAGTCCAAATTCGATCGGCAGCCGTTCCGCCCGCTGCGTGATGCAGGCGTTGACGCCGGCGGAGAACTGCTCGAGGACGCGGACGGTGGCGGCCGGCAGCCGTTCGAGATGCTCGCGCGCGATCCGGGGCAGCCCAACCGTGCGCGCGACGATATCCAGGGCTAGGCCGTCCCGGCCGAGGATTTCCGCCAACTGGCCGAGCGCCCGCCGGCGCAGGTAGTCCATCTGCCAGAGCCGGTCCTGCGCGATCGCGAACCCGAAGCCGAAGAACGCGGCATCGTCGGTGTCGGCGAACACGTGCGGGATGCCCCAGCGGTCGCGCACGATCTTGACTTGGTCCGGAGCGCCGACGCGGAGGCGCCCGTCCATCGCCGGTACGCGGCCGGCCGTCTCCGCCTGCCACCAGGCCTCGAGATCCGCCGGCGTCATCCCCGCCCAGACGCAGACGGCCTCTCGAGATTCGCCCGCCCCGAGCCGCCGAAGAAGTTCGACGGCCGAACGCTTCATCAAGAAGACCTCCATTAGTGCGGCATCACGCGCACCATACGCCTTCAGCGCCGGCCGATAACCTCCTCGGGCATTCAACACGCGGCGGCCTGTGCCAACGCGTCGAATGAAAAGCGTCCCGGTATATTCACCACCTACCCCCCGCACCCGCGACGGGAAATCGGGGCAATTCTGGTGCCCCGGCGCCGCCCCCGAAAGCCGCCACCTCTTAGGCTGGCGCACCCCTGCACTCACCGGCGTCACGCCGGCGCATATCTCGCCGGCTCGCGGGCGGCGGGCGCGGGGCTGGCCGAAAGTGCACAAGCGGCCACTTCGGGGCGGCTGCTATACCCATGCTGACCGTCTGCTACCTAGCTGCGACCACTCTCGGGCGCCGTCTTCGCGCCGTCCCGGGTACCGGCTGCGCCATCTGCTGGATCTGGTGGCTGGCAGGGGCCGGTGAGCCATGTCGCCCCGAGGGCCATCCGGTCGCCCGCCGCGCATCCGACTAGCCCGTCGCCGGCAGGACGCGGCCTGGAGCGACCTGGACCACGTGGCGGCGTCCGACCGCCGGCCGCGGCGGGCCCGCGGTTCACCCCGTGGACGAGAATCCACCCGGTGGACTTCCGGGCAGAACCGTTCTACGGGGCCGGCAGACTGCAGTCATGTGCCCCGCTGCATCGCACGGTGCCGACCTACGCGACGTATGCTTACTCTGGCAGTCCTCTCAGCGGGAAGGGCGCAAGAAACACTTGGCTATCGTGAACCGTTAGGACGAGCATCGTGCTGAGCCGCGGAATTCTAAGGAGCCCCTGTCGCTATGTCAGCACGGCTAATCCTCGACCTCCGGCAACTCCCACAGATGCGCATCGTCTGCGAGCGCCGAGGCGGCCGCGATGGGCTGGGAATGGAGCTTACCACGAACTCCTTCACCCGTCGGCCGCTCCGAGAAAGGGTCGTCCTCCCCGTGTACTGAATTTCGATGAACTCGCCAGGGTCGACCTCGTCAAACAGGCGCCTCAACATGGACAGCGCAGAGAAGCTTACGCGCCGACTATCGAGCAGGGTCATATCGTGCCGGAGTTGAGAACCGTATCCATTGGTTTCGCGGACAACCCCATCATATCGACCCCGCAACGTAATGGGTCCGTTCCACCGTACCCGCTTGCCGCTTGGCCACGGGTTTGCGCTCGTACTCGTCGCCGTTGTCAGTATTCGGATTCATAGCCGTAAGTTTCACCTCCAGTTCTGTTTTGCGTCTCCGAGCGGCGAGGGCGAGCGTAAGGTCACTGATAGGTCAGGCGTACGCCCACTCGTGAAGCCGACCGCCCCATACCGCGACCTCGGGGTCAAACCCACCGGTGCGGCCCGCAAACGCCTGCTAGACAGGCATTTGGACGCTAGGTGGGTTTGGCGCCCGTACAAGATCACGCGACGCATCCGCCCGCATCGAGCGTGCCCTGGTCCGGAGATAGCCGGTCGGTGACCGTCTCGCGGCGCGAGTGCGCCTCAACCAGTAGCGCCTCCGCCCCACCGATACCCTGCTCGTCCAGCGCAGCTTCTTGTCCGCGACAGCGAAGCGCAGCAGCCGCCCCAAGCTCTTAGCGCTCAGCGGCGGGATGTCGACGCCGAACTGCGCGCGCATCTCGTCGAGCAGGTCGGCGGCCGTCATCCCCGCGGGATCGAACTCCTTGAGCATCGGCAGCGCGCGCCTGCGCCACCAACCGGTCGTGTTCACATCCCGCCCCGTCCGGTTGGCGCTCACCGAGGGGATCAGCGCGTCCAGCCGCCCGCAGCACTCGGCGGTCGCCAGCACTAGCGGCCAGATCGGACGCTCGACGCCGGAGAGTGTGAACGGCTCGCCGTTGACGGTGCCCGCGTTGTGCAGCCAGCGGGCGACCAGCGGTTTCAAGTCTGTCTCCCGCCAGCGCTCCAGGTCGGGCCGCAGCGCCTCGACGGCCTCGTCCAGCTCCTCGTCGGTCACCAGCGTCGGCGTAAAGTCCTCGTTCTGGGCCGTCTGCAGCCTGATGCAGCGCCGGCGCAGCGAGTGAAACGAGCGGGGCAGGGTCCCTTCGTGCACCAGCCACTTGATGCCCCACGGCCTGAACTTGCGCGGCTTCCCGTTGATCCGGCGCGGCACCACCGTCTCGCGCGACAGCCCGCCGTTCAAAATCGCCAGCACGTCGCGGTTGCTCGCGTGTAGGTGCAGCTCATCGAAGATGACGGCCTTCGGATCCTCGCCCTTGTTCACGTGCGTGTAGTGATACAGCTGCGCCACGGTGGGAACGATAGCGATCGGGGGAACGCGGTGGCCGGCCCGCGTGAAGACCTTTAGGATTTCCCCCTTGCCGCTCCCGGTGGACCCCTCGAGGTCGACGATGAACCAGTGACTGGCCTGCCGCGCGTGGTACGTCGCCAGCGTTACCGCCGAGAGCAGCGGGTACCCCCAAGCGCGGTCCTCGGGCAGCCACACCTGGCCACGGTACAGATTCGTCAATCTATCGAAAAGCTCCGCAGCGTCACCGTGACTCATACGCGCATCCGCACACATCGGCGTCTACGACTCCGGACCTTCGCCCCTGCGATCGCGCTTCGAGCGAGCGGCCCGCTCGCCAGCGATCCGGTCGACGTCCTCTCGGAGAAGCAGGCGGCGGCCTGAGTCGTCCCGCACTGCGCGGACGAGGCCCTTGTCGATCCAAGCCCTGAGCGTCAGGACGGTGACGCCCAGGCGCCGCGACGCCGAGGTCAGGGTCGTATAGCCGGTGAGCCTATCCATATATATGCGGTCCCCTCCGGACGGGTGCCGCGGAGGGGCCGGAGAAACAAGACGGCCCCCGAACCGCGACACAAGGTTCGGGGACCACCGAAGTCCCCAGCCCGAGCGAAGATGCTCGGGTTACCGTCGCCTGATCAACTAACCGTCCCCATCTATATTATATCGTGTACTGCCAGCTCCCCGATCGATTAGACGACCATGGCGTGCGCCACGCGCACGCCGCCGCGCCTGCTCTCCGTCGCCTGCGGGTCGACCGGCAGAAACAAGGCCCCGCTCCCACACGTCCCAGCCTGCCGGATGATGCCAGCCTCCAGCAGCTCGCGCCGCGCCTCCCAGGCCTGCCGCCGTCCCACCCACCTGCCGGATGATGCCAGCCTCCAGCAGCTCGCGCCGCGCCTCCCAGGCCTGCCGCCGTCCCACCCCGTACCACCGAGATATGAACCCGCAGGAGAGGGGAGCGGGGTCGGCCGCCGCGCATTGGCGGGCCGGCGGTTCACTCCGTGGACTTCCGGGCAGAAACTGTAAGAACAAATAGGAACGATGGTTGGACATCAATCCCAAAATAAGAATAACCAGAAGCCTAGCTTACCCGTACGCGCGCGTGTCTCTCAAATAAAATCCCCCTCCCGGCAGTCTTTCATCATGTTCGGCGATGACGCACACCGATGTCTCAAGGGAATACATGACCTCCCCCCCGGTGACGCACTTACGCCGAAGCTGATAGCACGTCGAGAGGAGCGTGCGGCACGTTAGGCCGCGACTTCTCTCTCTTTCTTGGAGTTGCCAATCTGCGTACATTTCCTCGCTGGGCTTCGTGGCGGGCTTCAAGTCCAGGTTCGAGGCGTGGAACCATACTCCACAGGTGGGAGGCGGCCCTGAGGCGACCGTACGGTATGGCGGTTGAGCGATAGAACTGCGCGGTGGAGGACGCAGGACGCGAACTGCGCGTAATCCGAACAGCGCCATCTAAAATGAGGCCAGCGCTTCGGGGATGGCGCTAAGTGAAGTGCACACCCCATTCAACCCATGGTCAGCCACGCGTATCCGGGCACGTCGCTCAAATAAAATCCCCCTCCCGGCATCAATTGAAGGAAAATCGTCCAGTTTGCTCGGCTGCTCCTGCTCGACGAGGCCGTGCTGGGCCAGCGCCGACACCAGCCGGAAGGTGGTGGGGATGGGCAGCTGCGCGCTCCGAGCCAGCTCTGAGAGGATGAGCCCTCTCGTCGAGTTCGCCAGGGTGTTAGGATCGAAGACAATTCGTGCGACGTTGCGCGAGGTTACGTCCGGAGCCCTGGTCCTTGGGGTTGGCCCATCCCCGCCATGACGCGGCACTGCCTCTAGCAAAACCGCATCACGTCACAGCCTAGTCGAAAACTGCACTGGCGTGTCGCTGACGTGTGTCTTCCTATCGTTGATCCATCATTTCTAGTCATTTCTGGATCGGCTCAAATATGACCGGCAGGCGCAGGGAAGGGTTCTTTCGGTCGTCGGAAGCGGCACTTGACAAGCGCCTTCATGGGAGGGCCGATTATCAATCGTACCGAAACCGCCAATCAAGCTCTCGGTCGGCGTCACTCGAGCAGGTCCGTCAGCCGCGTGATACTGCGTGCTTGCACACACTAGGACGACTGCTGTAAGAACGGAGAGCGAGTGTGCAGTCCCTGAATCCAGTTTGTAAGCATGAAAGAGGGAAAATCGGGTGCACAATGGCACGAAGGCCTTGATTAGCAGAAGGCTTGTGGTGCCAATTACGATGATTTCAGTAGCCGCTCTCGCAGCTATCGGAGGATCTCCGCCAATTCAGGCCCAGAGCAAGGTCTTTTAATGTCGGGATTATCTTGCAACTGACTGGATCTGAGTCTGAAAGCAGTACTATCCAAAAGGACGCTGTCGTCATGGCTCTTGAAGAAGCGAATTGCCAAGGGCGCCTGCGTCGGCGGATGCATGATGGAACTCATTCATCCTCAATGAGGCTACGGCTACAGCGGGCGGATGAACGGCGGATCGTGTCTAACCGAAGGAGAACCCTTCGTGGGGAGTGGCGTCGCCACGGCGGCTCCGGCCCAAACGGCGGTTTGCCAACAGTGGCGCCTATCCGGACATCGCACGGCCGCGGTCCTCGCGTCGGTGTGCGTTCTCCTCGGGAGCAGGGTCAGCGCGCAATCGCCGGCGTTGCCCGACGGTGCCACGTTTCAACTCGTGGCGATGATGCAGCAAGGCCCGGCATAGCGCTCCGCCATGCTGGGCACGGCATTCTTCGTCGACTCGGATAGCATGGCGCTCACTAATACGCACGTCGTGTACCTAGCGCGGCAGAATCCCGCAGGCTTCCGGCTGCTGGCGATCGTGCGTCAGGAGTTCTACAGCGCCGTTCTCGTCTGCGCCGCAGCGCTCCCGTACGATCCGGAAAAGGAGCCGGTGGTGCTGAGCCGGGATATCGCCGTGGTCCAGCGATCCGTCCCGTTTCCTTTCACTCATCTGAGGTACGGGCAGGGCGGCCCGAGTATGTCGCGCACCTCGCGCCGTTGCCCAATTTCCCGGCTCGTGCCTCGGCAGCGACCCGCCTCTCGGTTCAGCGGTGCGGATTGTCGCTTGAGGCCAGTGTGACGGAACAGCTTCCGCTGATGCCCGGCTTGCGCTGGATGACCAACGGCACGGTCGACCAGCTCCGTACGGCGTCTGATGTAACGCAAGTGTTCCGCGTCGCGTCAACAAGTCGTCCCGGCGCGGGCAATAGTGGAGCGCCGGTGTTGGATAACGCCGCCCAGGTTGTGAGCATGTGGACCCGGGCCGAAACGGATAACCGCGCGTATTGCGTACATCTGTACTGGGCATGTGAATGCGCACCTCGTAGCCCGCTGCCAACCGTTTCACCTCCAGCGTCCATGAGGATGCCGGCGACGTGCGGGCCATGCCGCACGCTCGCGCCAGCGGTTCAACTGCTCATAGCCCCCATCGGACCGGCCGAAGGTAAGGGGCGCGCTATCGTTGGACGGTTATCTCAACAGACCGAGACGCATCCACTCTACCTCGCGACGTGCCGGAACCTGGCGGTCGATCTCTGCGTTTCATTGAGGTCGCTTGACAAGCGCCTGCGGTGCTATAGGGCCGGACACTGGCCGAATACTCTGGGACGTGATTTTGCATGAGCAATGTCGACATCCGCCCAACAACCCTGAGACAATTGATCGACACCGCGTCGGCGAGGAATCCACAGGCGACCGCACTCGCCGCCCCTGGACGTGCTCCACTCTCTTACGCTTATCTGTGCCGGCACATCGACGCCACCCGACTCTCGCTAACTGCCGCGGGCATAACTAGCCGCCATCGAGTTGCCCTGGTCGCAGCGAGCGGTCCTGAGTTGGCGGCGGCGATCCTGGCGCTGGCTGGTTCAGCCACTTGCGCTCCTCTAAACCCGTGGTACCGTGCCGATGAGTTCGATTTTTGCCTGTCGACGTTGGGCGCGACGGCCATCATTGTCGAAGCGGATATCGACTCTCCAGCGCGGGAGGCGGCCCGGGAGTACGGGATCCCGGTCATCGAGCTTGTGCCTGATCGGAGAGCCGAGGCGGGTCTCTTTGAGCTCAAGTGGACCCGCAGTGGTCAGTATCTGGAACGCGCCGATGTCACCCCCGACGATATTGCTCTGGTAATGCACACATCGGGCAGCACTGCATGGCCGAAGCGAGTTCCACTCTCTCACCAACGTGTTTGTGCCTCGGTCTGCAACCTGGCTGCTGCGTTGGAGCTGACGGCGCAAGACCGTTGTCTGAATCTGAAACCTATGTACCATGGTGCGGGCATTGCCACAATGCTTGCCGCGCTTGCAGTTGGCGGGAGCGTCGTCTGCCCGCCACTCCCAGACATCGGTCCATTTTTCTCATGGTTGGAGAAGTTTCGTCCTTCATGGTTCGCTGGGACTCCCGCAACACACCATGCGCTCCTGTCGCGCGCTCGGGGCTACAGGGATACTATCATCCGCTGCCCATTGCGTTTCATCCGCTCCGGCACAGCTCCGCTCACTCCAAACGTCCTGCGCGAGCTCGAACACGTCTTCGGAGCCCCAGTGCTCGACGCGTACGGAATGACCGAAACCGGCGAGATCTGCTGCGCCCCGCTGCCGCCGAGGCCCCGCAAGGTAGGGTCAGTTGGTCTAACCGTGGGTCCCGAGGTAGCGATCATGGATGAGACCGGGACACCAGTGCCCCGCGGCAGCGTCGGGGAGGTTGTGGTCCGCGGCGCGAGCGTGATCCACGGGTACGAAGACGCGCCTCAAGCCAACGCCGAAGCGTTTCGTGAAGGGTGGTTTCGAACCGGTGATCTCGGTGTTCTGGATGCGGATGGATATCTGTTCATCAAAGGGCGGCTTAAGGACCTTATCAATCGCGGTGGGCAGAAGGTCTCTCCACGTGAGGTGGAGGAGGCCCTTCGTTCACATTCGGCGGTAACGGAAGCGGTCGCGTTCCCCGTCCCGCATCCAACGCTCGGACAAGACCTGGTGGCTGTCGTCGTTCTCCACAGCGGTATCCATGCCACCGAGTTGGATCTCCGGGAATTTGCAGCGCACCATCTTGCCGATTTCAAGGTACCCAGCCGGGTACTGATGGTGGACGAAATCCCGAAAGGCACAGCCGGCAAGATCCGGCGCCAGAGCCTCGCCGAGCATTTTCGGCCGCTGCTGAGGCCCCCATTTGTTGCCCCCGAGGCGCCGTTGGAAGAGGCGCTGGCACGAATCTGGGCAGACGAGTTGGAAGCAGAGCACATCGGCATCAACGATAACTTTTTCGAACTCGGTGGTGACTCGCTCAGTGCGACGCGTGTATGCGCGCGCGTCCAGTCCTCGCTCGGCCGGCCCCTTTCCGTCGCGATGCTGTTCAAGACACCGACGGTTGCTCAACTGGCGAGAACCCTTCAACGCCAGGAGGCAGGAAGGCAGGTAACTTCTTCTCTCTTAGCCATTCAAACGGAGGGGTCGCGACCGCCGTTGTTTTGTCTTCATGGCCGGGGTGGGGATGTTGCGCACTATTTCGCGTTGGCGCATCACCTCGGTACGGATCAGCCTGTCTACGGAATCCAGGCGCGAGGGGTGGATGGCACCCAGCCCCCTGTGCTCCGCATCGAGGACATGGCGGCATTGTATGTCAAAGACATCCAGACAGTCTTCCCGCGTGGCCCGTACCTCCTTTGTGGGTACTCGTTCGGGGGCCTGGCGGCGTGGGAAGTAGCGCAACGCCTCCGCGCTGAGAATCGCCCGGTTGCACTGTTAGCGTTGTTTGACACAGAACTTGATCAGAACCCCAGTTTTGCGGTAGTCGCCCACAGCGATTGGACATTCTTTACTCGCAGAGTTGCCTTTCACTTCGACACTATGAAGGCTTCCCATTTGTCGTGGCATTCGTACATAGTACGTCGATTGAAAGCACGGTGGAGGCGAGTGGATAGCACGGCGGTCGGCCGCGGCAGCGCGCTACCGAAGCTCGATCGCAAGCCGCGGGCCCCATGGTTGCTCCCCGACGACGAGCCGGAGAAGTGGCCGGCCACATTATCCACGTTGACGCAGACGAACTGGCGCGCAGCGGAAGCGTACCATCTTAGAAGGTATCCAGGCCGAGTGACTCTGTTCCTGGCCCGCGAGTCGGAGTTACGCTGGAAGGATCCCCGGCTTCCCGGACAGCTGGCGGCGGGCGGAGTGGAGATCCGATGGGTGCCGGGGAACCACTCCACCTTGCTCTACGAACCGCACGTGGCTTTGCTCGCAAGTATGCTGCGAAGCTGCATCGATAGGGTCATCACTCCCGCTGCGTACTGGCGGAATATTGCCCGTTCTCTCGCAAAGCTGCGGTCACGGTTCTCCGGTGGAACGGCGTGAACGAGCGTCTCCGCACGGACTTGGAGCAACGCGAAATTCAACTCCGGTATGGCGGTTCTTCGTGATTTGGACATGCCTGATCACGCGGGCTACAGGTCGGAGATTTCAGATCGACAGACTGGAGGGCTGGAGATGAAGATCCAGGCATCCGAACGCCGGCTTGATCGGCGCGGCTTTTTGAAAGGCATCGCCGTTAGTGCCGGAGCGCTGGCGGCGGGATGGCCCGCAGTCGCCGCAGCAGCGACGCCGCGCTTATCTGGGATGATCAAAATCGGAGTGTTGCTTCCTTTTACAGGTCCGTCTGCACTGTCAGCCCAAGAACATTTCAACGGATCCTTGCTGTACCTGAAAATGGCCGGCGGCACGTTGAATGGCATGGCCGTCCAACTCGTTAGGGAGGACGATCAGTTTGATCCAAGCGTCGGCCTTCAGAAGGCACAAAAGCTCGTGGAGTCCTCTAGAGTCGACATCACCGTTGGCATCGGAAGTAGCGCGGTCGCGCTTGCGGTTCGCGACTACTATGATCGGAGCAAGCAACCGCTGGTCATCACTATTGCGTCGGCGAATGAGGTGACCCAGCAGCCGAGCAAATACATCTTCCGCATTTCGGTCGGAGCCTGGCAAAACTCCTACCCTTTGGGGGCCTGGGCATTCAAGAACGTCGGGAAGAGCGTCCTGACGCTTGCACCAAACTATGCGATGGGCAAGCAATTCACGACGGGCTTCGAGGAAGCCTTCGCCAAGGCCGGCGGAAAGGTCGTCGATCGCATTTTCCCGCCGATCGGCACAACGGACTTCGCACCATTTCTGTCCGCGGTAAGGGCATCGAGCGCGGATTGTGTCTGGGGTGCTTTCTCGAGCAGTGACGCGCTGAACTTTGTCAAGCAGTATGCGCAGTACGGTTTGAAGGAGCGTCTGCCGCTTATCGGTGTTGGCCATATGGTTTCGAACGATGTTCTTCCGGCCGAAGGGCGGGCGGCGCTCGGCATCCGGACAAACTACCATTGGGCCCCGGCCTTGGACAATCCGGTGAACCGCAGGTTCGTCTGGGCGTACGAGCGAGAATATAAGATCAAGCCGTCGCCGTTTGCGATGTATGGCTATGATGCGATTCAGATAGTCCATAAGGCCTTGTTGGCGACACACGGCGACAAGAGCGCGGAGAGTCTCGCGACGGCTCTGGTTGGGGTGAGACTTGAGAGCCCGCGAGGCCCGCTCACGATTGATCCGACGAGCCACAACGTGACATTGCGTCAATATCTGTTGGAGGTTCGGGAGACCAAGGACGGGCTTGATAATGTCCCCCTCATGGTGCTCGGAACATACACCGACCGCCAACAGGTCTCGTAAGCAATTGCGAGGTCGCTCGATAAGGGTGTGAGAGCAGCGTGTTTTCGTTGTCCTTTCTTGCCGTCGCGGTCCTGAATGGCCTTTCCTACGGCATGCTACTGTTTTTGATCTCCGCAGGTTTGACGTTGATTTTGGGACTGATGAACTTTGTCAACCTTGCGCACGGGTCGCTATTCATGCTGGGTGCGTATGTTGCGCTCTCGGTCATGCACTGGTCTGGAAACTTCGCGGTCGCCGCAGCGCTTGCCGCGTTCGCGGTGCTTGCGGGCGGGCTTGTCCTGGAGGTCTTCCTGCTGCGTCCGCTCTACCGGCGTGATTTCTTCGATCAAGTCCTCGTGACGTTCGCCATAGTGCTGATCCTCAGCGATGTTGTTCGCAGAACTTGGGGGCCCGCGGTTCTTTCGATCCCCGAACCTCTAGCGCTTTCGGGCACAATACACATGTTTGACGTCACGTATCCAATCTACCGCCTCTTTGTCGCCGGCTTCAGTTTGCTCGTCGCTGTCCCTCTATTGTGCCTCCAGCGATTCACCCTCTATGGCGCGATTTTGCGTGCAAGCGTGGCCGACCAGGAGATGGCATCGGGGTTGGGGATCAACATACGGCGCGTGTTTTCCGTTGTGTTCGGTCTGGGAGCGTTCTTGGCCGGCCTCGGTGGCGCCTTAGGCGGCCCGATGGTCGGCCTCTACCCCGGTATGGACACGCAGTGGCTCATCTTTAGTCAAGTGGTGATCGTTCTGGGGGGGATGGGATCCGTTCTGGGGTCGCTTTGCGGAAGCCTCGTCATCGGGCTGGCGACAAGTTTCGGCAACGCGCTGATGCCGCGCTTTTCGTTGTTTCTCGTGTTCGCAATCATGGCGATCGTCTTGCTCGTGCGACCTCAAGGCTTGTTCGGCAAGAGGCTTGTATGATCGATGTCGAGGCCTGATGGCTTGACACATTGGGCGCACCCGGTGCGCCGTCACGACTCATTGTGAGCATGCTCACGGCGGGACCGGTGGGCCGTGTGTCGTTCGGCCTCTTGATGGCGCTCCCCTTAGTGCTCTTTCCGACGTTTGCATCACCGTACGCCTTGAACGTATTGATCATGATTCTGATCTATAGCGTTTTTGCGATGAGCCTCGACCTGTTGATGGGCTACGCGGGGCTCCCTTCATTCGGACACGCTGCTTTTTTCGGCATTGGAGCGTACGCCGCGGCCTTGGTCGCGCTTCATATCTCCGCTAGTCTATGGCTCACGTTGGGAGTTGCGAGCGCCGTCGCATTACTTGCGGCGCTCCTTATCGGGGTGTTGTCTATTCGAGCCGGCGGTCTTTATTTTGTGATGCTCACCCTCGCGCTTTCGCAATTGATATATGCTTACGCTGTTGGTGCGGCCGAGTTTGCGGGGGGGTCAAATGGATTGCCTGGTATTCCCCGGCCTACCCTTGCTCCGGTTCCCTTCGTCGTCGACTTCTGGGACAGGAGCTCGATCTATTACCTCGTGTTGATCTTTTTTGTCGCCAGCTTTTTCTTTTTGCGCTCCGTGGTTTTGTCGCCATTTGGGCGTGCGCTCGTTGGAGCCCGCGAGAACGATCGGCGCATGCACGGCCTGGGTTATGCAACCTGGAGATACAAGCTCGGGGGCTTTGTTCTCGCCGGCACTGTTGCCGGCGGCGCCGGGGCTTTTTATGTTTATTACCGCGGGTTTGTGTCGCCTGAACTCCTCTATTGGACGACGTCCGGGCTCGCCGCTGTTATGGTGATCGTTGGAGGGGCTGGCACTTTGCTCGGGCCCGTGGTCGGAGCAGCCCTATTTGTGATGCTCCAAGATATCGCAAGCTCCTATACCGAGTGGTGGCAGTCCATCCTCGGAATCATTTTCATCTTCATCGTCTATTTCATGCGCAAGGGCGTCGTGGGTTTCGCAGCGCGGTACCTGCCGGCCCATCTTGCACGCTCCAACTTTCGGCGCTCGGCCGGAGTGTAAGCCCTGTCGCTCGCGCAGTGTCTTGCGGTCACGAACCTGACTCGTCAGTACGGCGCGGTGAAGGCGTTGAATGCAGTAGCGCTGGAGGTGCTTGCCGGAGAGCGGCGCGCGATTATTGGCCCCAATGGCGCCGGAAAGACAACGCTATTCAATCTGATTGCCGGTCAAGACTATCCGACCGCGGGCAGGGTCTGCTTGTTCGGCGAAGACGTCACGGCACTCTCCCCTGAGGCGCGCGTACGCCGCGGGATAGGCAGGACTTTTCAACGCACCGAACTCTTTCCGAACTTGACGTCAATCCAGAACGTAATGCTCGCGGTGCAACGGAAAGCCGGGAAAGCACATTTGCTCTTTCGGTCCGGACGCTGGGAGCGTATCTTTTACGATCGCAGCGCGCACATTCTCGACACGGTCGGGCTAATCCGATGGGCGGACGTGCCTGTAAGCGCTCTGTCGTATGGTTTGCAGCGTAGGGTGGAGATTGCCCTGGCGATCGCCACGGAGCCGCGCCTGCTTCTGCTGGACGAGCCGACGGCCGGACTTTCGCCCACTGAGAGCAGCGCGATGCAGGGGCTGCTGCAGTCGTTGCCTCACCATCTTACGCTTATGATCATCGAGCACGACATGGATGTCGTCTTCGCGATTGCGGACCGTATCACCGTGCTCCATGGGGGTTGCGTCCTTGCCGACGGGTCCGCCGCCGAGATTCGATCGGACCCTCGCGTAAAGGGAGCCTATTTCGGATCCGTCGGTCGATGAGTGACTCGGGCAACGTACTGGACGTTCGGGGGATCCACACATACTACGGCAGTAGCCATGTCTTGCGCGGCGTGTCGCTGGGCGTAGGCTCTGGTCAGGTCGTGTGTCTCCTCGGGCGAAACGGATCCGGGAAATCGACAATCATCAGGAGTATTATCGGCTTCACTCCGCCCCTTACCGGCACGATCAGATTCTTGGGCCGGCCGATTCACGGCCTCTTCCCGGATGTCATAGCCAGGCTTGGTGTTGGACTCGTGCCCCAGGGGCGCCGGATCTTTCCGAATCTGACGGTACTCGAGAATCTATTGGTCTGTAGGCGCCCGCGGAACAACGGATGGACACTTGACCGGCTCTTCGCACTGTTCCCGGCTCTCAGAGAGCGCGCGCGGCAGAGCGGGGACTCGTTGTCGGGCGGAGAGCAGCAAATGCTCGCCATCGGACGGGCGCTCCTCGAGAATATCACGCTGCTGCTCATGGACGAACCATCAGAGGGCTTGGCGCCCCAGGTCTTAGAGCGCGTGAGGGACGTCATCTTGGAGCTGAAGGGCGCCGGTCTTTCAATTCTGCTTGTCGAGCAGAACCTGGCGCTGAGTTTGGCTGTTGCAGATCATGTCTATGTGTTAAACAAGGGTCAAATTGTCTTCGGGGGAACGCCTGAACAGTTTGGCGGCGATGAATTGGTAAAGGAACTATATCTTGGTATCTAGAGGTACTTCCGTCCGGACACAAGGGTGGGGTGGGGATCATGGCCCAACGAGTCGGGAGTTGGCACGCCGCACATACCGGCGCCATCAGGCGCGTGCATCTTCCCGACACGGGACTTGTCCCCGCGAAGAGCCGCAGCCCCAGACCGTCTCCTGAGTGCTAAGCTGCGCCCGCAGGCGCCGCAGATTTCTCCGGTTTGGGCCGCCGTCGCTCCGCCGCGCCTTGTCCCAGTATCGCCGTCGGTGAGCAAATTCCGAAGTGCGGCGTTGATGCGCGTGGCGGCACCGGGTCCGTCCGGGGTCTTGATCACGGCCGGATCACCAGCACGCCGTCTGAGTACGTCTCAGGCCACACTTATGTCGTCTTCCACCATATGTGCTAGCGTCTGAAACGGGCTCCCGGCACCAATCGAAGGAAAACTGACTCTTTGGGGCTCCTCCGACCTACCTCCTGTACCCCTCCTGCACCGCTCTTGCGCACATCGGGCACCGTTCCCGCGCCACCTTACCTGCTACTCACCGCGTTCGCTCCCGTGCCGTCGTTTACTTCCGCGGCAGTGGAACTCCGCTCCGCGGCCTGCGAACCCCCGCGTCAGGGCGAGGGCAAACCGGCCGGAGAAGGACGGCCTACAGCGGCCTGCCTACTACGTAGTAATCCGTATGGGGACTGGTGTCCTCATCGTTGTAAGGCGGACCAACCTTCGGATAGACATGGGTGACTGTCCCGTTGCCTGTCTCGCCGAACCCACCGAGCGCGATGCAGGCGATGCCGCGTAATCCCTGCTTCATTCGGCGCGTCCCGATTATCGGCGGTCGAGATCGTAGATCATCCAGCCGAATCGACTTCTTGCTCGCCCTTTTCGCGGTCATGCGAACCTCCCTGTGAGAAGCGCTGGGCTTCTAGCCTTGGCTGTTGCAGTACACCGTCCCTTCATATCCAATGCCATCGCACTGTGGCGTTCCGGCGTCGGTCCGCCAACCACTCACGAATGAGACGCTCCCGGATCACCGCACGACTCTGCACGTCGAGGCGGGCCGGTTGCCGATGGAGGATCTGTGCCACCCAGAACACGTCTCCCTCGGCCACGGGACCAACCACCACGCCTGCGTCCGCGCTGGCGATGTCGGCGGGCAAGTGTATCGCGTACTGTGATTTCAGCGAGACGGTCAAGTCCCCGTCCACGAGGCCGGGCAGCAATAGATGTGTCGCGTGCACCAAACCATTCTTCCGCGCCGCTTCGGCGAGACGCGCGGCCACGGCCTTGCTTACGGTAGTCACCCGAAAGAACCGTACGGTATCGAAATCTCTTGGATGGTCCTCGAAGTACGTGTGAGTCGGACCATCGGCCACCTGCGCCTCCAACTTTCGGCGCCGGATCAATCGAACGAGGAGCTCCTCAAGGCGCTCCACCGACAGACCTCTCTCCTGCAACCACCGATGCGTGTCGTCCGCCCGGCACAGGCCGTGGGTGTTGCGGAACTCGTCCGCCGCTGCCTGCAGTTCCGTGTCATCGACCGCCTCCGGATGCTCCTCGATCGCCTGGGCGATCAAGGCCTGGTCCACTACCTCAGCCATGAGATCAGGGTACTGGTCAAACGCCAACTGTAAGAACAGAAGGGCCTCTTGGATCGTGACATCTCGCTGATTGACGCTGGCCACATAGTTCGCGGCCCAATGGTCGGCATACGCCACGGACCACGGCGTCCCGCCGTCGGGTTGCCAGGAAAGCACAACGCTGCCTCCGTCCGGGTGCTCCAGCATGAGGTCGTAGTCCGCGTACGCCGACGCAGGCGGTTGGTCGACGAGCAGATCCGCCCGGACGCCCGGGTGGGCGGTTCTAAAGAGATTGACTCGGCGCCGCGCGGTCTCCATGTCACCCCGCCCGTGCGGCAGTTCCTTCAGCAGGGAGACGGCACGCAAGAGGATGCTCTCGAAAGATGCGCCCATTTTAAGTGGTCGCCGGTGCGCCGGCGCCGTGCATCAGGAGTTCAGCAATCGCGCTGCTGATAGGCAGACCCGTCAGGTCCTCGATCCAGCCCCATTGGCCGCTCGGATTGATCTCAAGGAAGATATATTCGCCTGATGGCGTCAGCACCATATCGATGGCGCCGAACTCAAGCCCCAGCGAACGGACGAGCCGGGCGCAGAGGGCTTCCGCAGCCGCGGGCAAGGCGTGCGACGCATAGGTGGCGCGCTCATTGTCGTAGTGTCTCCAATCATGCTTGGTGCGCCGGCTCGCCTGCGAATCGATCTGCGCCGCGAAGACCCTTGATCCGACCACGGTAATTCGCAACTCGAGCTTCTTCGGGACATACTCTTGGAGGATGACGGGTGCGTAGCGCATAGCACGGTAGCGGGCGGCGTCGCGCCGCCTCACCAAATGCGTGTAGGCAATACGGCGCTCGCCATCCAGGCACATGAGGCCACGCCACATGACCTTGGTGACCATGCGGCCCCCGCACTCCCGATAGAATTCGAGGAAGCCTTCAGGACTGTTCGTGATCAGTGTGCGGGGAACATGGAAACCCAACTCCGCGGCGAGGACAAGTTGTTTCACCTTGTCCTGCCCGGCGGCGATATCGCGGGGCTTGCCCGGAATCCAACGGCAGTCCATCGTCTCCCAAAGTCCGGCAAGGCAATGTCCGCTTTCGTCGGAGACCCACTGCCGTTGAGCCTCGCCTCGTACCTCTGCCGCCGCGCCGGGTAATCCGGGGCGGCGATGCCACACCGCGGTGACGGCCGACAAGTCGATCTCCCTCCCGCGATCGCGGAGTAGTTTGTGCGTGAGACCGAATCGGTCGTAAATGATGCGGACTTCTGATTCTGCCGGGAAACGGGCGGGATCAAACCAGTGGTACGCCGCACCGAGGCTGTCCAACCGTCGCGTCACGTACGGGACGTGATTGTCACACGCTTCGCTGATGATCAGGATCATGCTTGGCACCTGAAGTGAGCGATGATATCTTCCTTCTATGATTCGGTCTCGTTCGCCCGAGGCCAGTCGCGAAGTTCCACCAGAAGCGCCCGTTCTATTTGCCGGAGGCTCCGGGCCTCGGGCCCGCGCCATTCATCGGTGAGCCGGCGCGGGCGCCCATGCTTGATCTTTCACCTCCGCGTTGGCTATCTCCCACATGACCATCGGGAACGGGGCGGCTTCGACGCCGGCGCGCCGCTGCACGCGCCTGCGACGCGCCGACGCACAATCTCGCGGTTTCGCAAGCCGCGAGCACGAGGCCGGTCGAAGTGCACAAACTAATATTTTGGGGCTCCTCTGAGCTATCTCCTGTACCCCTCCTATACCGCTCCTGCGCACATCGGGCAACCTTCCCGTGCCATCCTACCCGCTGGTCGCCGCGTCCGCGCCTCCATTTGCCGGGGCCTTTGTCTCAGCGGCGAGCTGACCCTTCGCGGACGCGGCAGGACCGAGGAGAGCGTGCAGGAGACTTTCAGGGGACCGCTCATCGGATCGCGCGGGCAAGGAGCCGGCCCGACGTGCCTTCGTGCATGAGATTGCCTCCGGAGGCACTTCGCCCGCCAAAGAGCATCCGACTATCCGCCGGCCAGTAAAGTGCAGCCTTAAGTGACCTCTCGGCCACCTCGCAGTGTTCTGCCGGGGTCGTTGGCCAGGCGTGGTTAGATGCCGTCACTCGGCAGACGGAATTCTACTCCGTAGAAAGCCACTATTTGAACAAATAGGAACGACGGTTGCGAGCCATCCCAAAAATAAGATACGGCAGCCTAGGTTACTCGTACGCATGCCTGTCTCTCAAACAAAATCCCCCTCCCGGCACCACCGACATCTTCGATCTTTCGCGACACTGCTCGAAGCTCCCGCGAAAACTTGGTTCCCTTTACATCTGCGTTGCAAATCATGTACCGTATATGGTACACTCTTCTTATGAACCTTGACGCGGTCCAGTGGACCTTAGCGCTTGAGCAGTGAAGGCAAGCGCATACCCGCGATCTTTTTCGGACTGAAACAGGTGCGGAACCTGTCCGGGTGTGGCTGAAGGGTCTGCCTTATTCAGAAAACCGTAAGCGCATCGGCACGGATATTGCCACTGTCGAGTTTGGATGGCCCATTGGCATGCCGGTTTGTCGGCCCCTGGGAGGCGGTATCTACGAGGTGCGGACTGACCTAGAACATAATCGCATCGCTCGCGTTCTGTTCTATATTGATGCGAGAGGACGCATGGTTCTTCTGCACGGTTTCATAAAGAAAACGCGCCAGACGTCCAAGGAGGATTTGGAACTCGCTCGGGCGAGAAAGAGGCAACACGAGAGTGGACTCAAATGAAGTCGCGGACACACGAGAAAGTTTTAGATCACAGCGGTTCCAGCTTCGCGAGCTTCCTGGATGAGGAAGGTATCCGGGACGAAGTGGAGTCGATTGCGGTAAAACGGGTGCTTGCGTGGCAACTGGAGAGAGCCATGAGGAAACGTCAGAAGACCAAGCAGGCCATGGCCAGAGAGCTTCACACCAGTCGGTCGCAGCTTGATCGCCTTCTGGACCCCCGAAACGTCTCGGTTTCTCTGCACACCATCACGCGCGCGGCTAACGTGCTGGGCAAGAAAATCATCATCCGGATTGCTGACGCGAAGCCGGCGAGGCCGAAGAGTTTCTCCAGACCGTCAGTGCGTTCTGTCTATGCCGCTCGACGCGGCTAGACCGTGTTTCGACATTACGCACATGCTCTTACGCGGCTCTCTCATATGCTGCCGAGGGTTTGGTAAAGACGAGGTCGGTCGGGCTGTATGGGAAGCAAGCGGCTTAGGTGATTCTGCGAGCTACTCTTGGCGATGGGGGCAATCGCAAAATCTCCCTCCCGGCACCATGTTGTAGAATTGGTCCTCCAATTCCGGTAGGGCGGGAAGATTGTCCCGAAGTTCAGCGACTAAGACGTCCTCGTTCTTCCTTAGAGTAGTTCGGCCCGCGAGTTTCGACGGCAAGCTCCTATCTCGCTCTGGATCATGTTCAAGAGACTCCTCAGATGAGGCAGGTACATCTCGACCACGGAGGGCAGGTAGGGGGGCGGCACAACACCGATGAAGCGCGGCCAGACGAGCGGGGCGGCTTTCCCGAGCGCTATTTTGGGCCGAGATATGTGTCCGGGCGTGGCCCTCAACGATGGTACGAGTCTGTTGCCAGGTACAGTGACAACCTGTTAGCGCACCTCAGATGGTTCGCGGGCGAGTGTCTCACGCACAATATTGGCGAAGTGGCTAAGTTGCAACCATCGCGGAAACGCTCGAACCAGAGTGGGTGGACCTTCGACCTCGATGGAGCCCTCATCGGTGGCCTCGGCGAAAGTGATCTTCCCCATCCACACGCGATAAAAGACGGCGATATCCGCGGAGACGAGCAGATCGACTTCAAATCCGGGGTGTTCCAGACATACCGACGCTTCCGTCTGTTGCAGCACGAGCCACAGTGTCTGCTTTCGCTTGCCGTGAAAGTCAAACTGCACGACAATCCGGCGTGGGGGCAGCAGATCAAGATTGATCCGGCGATGCATCCACCAAAGGAGTAAGGGCGCATCCAGTGTTCCAGGTTTTGGCTCCGCCAAAGCCCAACGAGCTCCCCACTCGCCAAGATGTCTGATTGCCCCTTTAAGCTCCTCGCCTGCAGGGGTGAGACGGTACTCAGTCCGCCGCTCTGCGCTCGTGGCATGTCGCTCAATTAGGCCCTCACGTTCGAGTTGGCGCAGCCGTCGCATGAGCAGGGATCGTGAAATCCCAGGTAGACCACGGACAAATTCGCTAAAGCGGTGGCTTCCTGTGATGAATTCACGGATAATCATAATCGTCCAGCGGTCACCGAGAACCTCAGCAGCCTCGGCAATCGGACAATACTGGTTGTAGGATTTCACGCATCCATCCTCGCAGATAGACGGTTCTCCGTCTAGTTCTCTTTTAGGACTTTACGAATCACGCCGCCCGGTCTAGGATGAATCTGACCGGGCCGATTCTCTCGGTTGAGCGGCATCCAAGGTCGACTCGGTGCTGCGCATCGGTCAATCGGGCGCGCTCTGGGTTGAGTTCGATCGTGAGTCGCAACCTTTCGGGCTAGCAGCATGAGTCTGGGGTGCGAGGATGACTAAGACTCGGTACTTGTCTGCAGCGGTTGCAATTGTTGCCATTGCAATGGGTGTCACCTCGGGGACCGTTCCGTATGGACGCTCCGTCGGTGTCGTCCCGATGGCGGCCGCTGGCGCGCCGAGCCAGAGCGGTGGGCAGATCGAGCCGCGCGCCGGCGCGTGGAAGACATGGGTGCTAACGTCGCCCCGGCTGGTTCGCCTGCCAGCGCCTCCGGATCAGGCCGTAACGGCCGTTGAGATGAAGGCTCTTCAGAACCTGGCGTCGAGGCGGAACGGTGAAGGCCGGAGCCAGATCGAGTTCTGGGATGCTGGTGGCCCCCTTTACCGCTGGGACCGCATCGCGCTCGACGAGTCGTTGGCCCACCTTCTCAATACCAACCGTGGAGCGCGCGCCCTCGCCCTGGTTAGCGTGGCGGCGTATGACGCTCTTGTGGCCGCTTGGGACTCCAAGTATAGGTACAATCGCGTTCGGCCCAGCGGGGCGGATCCGTCGCTGGCAACCGCCGTCCCGACCCCTCGGAGTCCCTCCTATCCGTCCGAGCATGCGGTGGTGGCGGGTGCAGCGTCGACGGTGCTCGCCTATCTCTTCCCCGATGAGGCGGCGAGACTGAACAGCTTAGCTGAGGAAGACGGAAGGACCCAGCTCCTGGCCGGCATCCAGTACCCAAGCGACGTGGCAGCAGGTCTCGACCTGGGCCGCAAGGTGGCTGGGCTCATCATCGAGCGCGCCAAGACCGACGGTGCAGACGCGGTGTTTAACGGACAGATCCCGAAGGGACCGGGCTACTGGACGGGGACCGATCCTATCGAACCGACGATGGGAACCTGGAAGACTTGGGTGCTCCGATCAGGCGCCCAATTCCGGCCCGGTCCTCCGCCGGCCTACGACTCGGAGCAGAAGAAGGCTGACCTCGTAGAGATCAAAACCTTCGTGCGTACGCCAAAGTCCAACGACGCGGCCTTCTTCTGGCAGTATGCCGTGGCTGGGACGCGCGGCTATCATTGGTGGCACGAGCAAGTCGGACCGCAGATCGCGCTTCACGGACTGGACATGAATCCGCCGCGCGCCGCACGAGCTTACGCGCTACAGAGCGTCGCGAGCTACGACGTCCACGTGGCGTGCTGGGAGGCGAAATACGCCTACTGGGCGATCCGTCCCTTCCAGCTTGATCCCGAGGTGAAGACGCTCTTCCCGACGCCCAATCACCCCAGCTACCCGGCGGCGCACGCATGCATCTCGGGCGCAAACGCCGCCATCCTGAGCTACCTCTTCCCGTCTGAGGCGGGTAGCTTTACGATGCTGGCAAAGGAAGCCGGCGAATCCCGAATATGGGCCGGCATCCATTATCGGAGCGACATTGCAGCCGGGTTCGACCTAGCCCGCAAGGTCGCAGAGGCCGTCATCGAGCGCGCGCGGGTAGACGGATCGCGATGAGAGCCGGTCAGCGGTCGCACCGGGCGTAAACCGCACCCGTGGGGCGTCCGATCCCCCCTCGCGGCTGCTTTCCTGCCATTTGTGGCCAGATTTTGGGGCAACAGCGGGATACTCTTTTATTCGGCGTTTCGACCATGACGCGAACAAATCAGAACGACGTTGCTCGACACTCTGCGAAAGAACGACGGAGATGCCCCATCCCTAGGCTCAGGCTATCCGTACACGAGCGCGTCTCTCAAACAAAATCCCCCTCCCGGCACCAGTCGTACAGTACTTCTCCTCCAGGTTCAGGACGCTAGCAAGATTGCCCCGGAGGACTGCCTCGAGCCCTTTGTTGTTAGGCTCCATCGTCACCTCGCCAATCAATTTCTGAACAATCACCCGTGCACGGTCGGGCTCCTTGCCCACCACCCTCTGTAGGTCGCGAAGGTAACCCTCAATCAATCCTGGCAGGACGACCACGTTTCTATCCGAGTCGTTGGCCTCCCGCAGGACCGCTCTTCAGCTCGTGCGACTCGGGCCTCGGTTTCCTCGAGCATTGCCTTAGTCGTTGCTGTGATTAGTCCCTGACGTATTGCCGATTTAATGTTCTCCAGATCTTGGCGTGCCTGCTCGAGTTCCTGATCTGCCTCGTCCCGCCTCGTAACACGTGGTTGCGCAAGGATCTCGTTAACCCGGCGGGTCAGATACTGAACTGCTTCCTTGGTAAACACCTTCTCGGTAATTAGGCCGAGCACGGCAGACTCTAAGACGCCCAATTGGTCGATCACCATTTCGCCACACGTGCGTTTGGTTCGTTTCGGGGAGAAGGAATTTCGGGCTCTTGCCACAAGGAGTGACAAACAACCGCCCTTCAATCTACATGATGCCGTGCGCGCTCCTCTCGGCCTCATGTACGCGTCGTCGTGCTTGTCCGTTGAACCCCGCAAAGGTCAACCGGGGCGACGGAAGCCGATCGGAGGGGAAGCATGAGGATCATTCCAGCGCCGGTCAAGCCCCACAAATACGGCTCGAATCGACGTTCGGTGATGCCAAGCCGGGTCAAACGGGCTGTGTATGCGTTCGCCTTCGGGCTAGGGCTGGCGATCGGATTTCTGCTCGTCAGAAACGCGCCTGCTCCACCTGTGGCGCAGGACCGGGCCTCGCAGCACCCCATTCGCCGCACTGCCACAACACCCGAAACGACCATGCGCGTCAATCATCCTCCGGCGTTACCCTCTATGAGGACGCCGCGCGCAGAATCCAACAATAGAGCCCCGCGAGATACCAGATGCCTTCGAGGATGCCATTTTGTTTGTTCAAGCGCCGCGCTCCGCTACGCCCTCAGCGCCTGATTCCAAGGCATCTGCGCGGCGTACCGCACACCATCCCGTCCAACCGCAATCTTCCACACCTACGTCAACGCATGCTACCCAACCTTCGACTGCTGGCACCGCAACCGCGTCACCGATTCCGGCACATCAGGCGTCCCCCTTGCAAACCGGGGATTCTAGACAATCCGAACCGGCTCCGGTGACGCCGGGAGCCGATCCGCCGACGTCGTCCACCGTTGACCCAGCATCACCTTCGACAGGGATGGTCGGACTGCAAGCCCCGGAGCCGATTCGAGGCACGCTGTCTACAGTTAGACCGGATACACTGCGCTTTACCGTGCAAGGACCAACCGGCACCCAAGAATTTCGTGTGGCGCAGGAGACGATGATATACGCGGGGACTGAACGCATAGCGTTCAGTCGGATGACCGAGTTTATCGGGGCCCAGTTGACGGTCTGGTTGGTATCAGGCGAATCAGAGCAATTGGCAGGTCGCGTGGACCTAACCACGCCGCCCGCGGCGGCAACTGCGCCCCCGGTAGCCGGTGGGGCAAACGGGGGCCAAATCGACGCGGCGACTCGTGGCGCCAGCGACCCACGCGCCGGCGGGAACTCCGGTGCTGGGGGTGGTGGCAACAGTGGCGTCGGAAGCAGTAGTAGCGGGAGCGGCAGCGGGAACAAGGGTGGCGGGACCGGTGGCGGCGGGGAGAAGGGTGGACACGGAGCACATCACTAGAGATGGTACCGGTGGGCTGGGCGCAGCCTGTCTTCGCGATTTACTTCGTTGAAGGAAGCCGATGAGGCATATCGTTTTGAGCGTCTCCGTGTTCGTGCTCGTCTTACACGTCGTCTCGGGTGCGCTGGCCGCGCCACGAACGAACGCGGCGCCGCCCACGCCACCGGCCGACTATGTGCTCGGGCCAGGCGACCAAGTCGACATCACCGTGTATGGGCACCCCGACCTTACCGAGACAGCGACCATCAAACCTTGGGTCGGTGGTTTGCGGCCAGCCACATTTTGAAGCACGGCCGGAACTCGGTCTCGCGCTGATAGAGTTCGCGCACGACGATTGCGTCGCCGCCGGTCAGCATCTTTCCCGGCCCGTACTGTATTTGTCCGTGAGGTCATCGTCCAGCGCACACGGGTCGTGGTCATTCCGGTGGACCGCGCGATTGTCATCATGCCCCCAGTCTTCGTCAGTCCGGTGCGGACGCTATTTCTATCGAGCCGCTGCTTTGTCGATCAGTTCGGTCTCGTCCAGTGCTTCCCGTAGGAAAAGGCGCGTGCCGCGCAACCCGATGGGGCCGGGGCACGCCGGCGCCGAGCCCACCGGGAAGTCGATCACCGACAGAATTTTTGAGGAAGCTGGCAAATCGATGGAGGAGAGCACGGACGAATCGAAACGAAACGCGCTCGACCTTCTGAAGAAATTGCTGGGCGGGAAACCAGCGAAGATCGTGAAAGACGCCTCCGGATTCGACCGCCACGACGGCCCGTAAGCGGCCGAAGCCTTCAGTCCGAGGCGGGCGTTCCGGGACGAGCGAGGAAGCCGCCAGGCCCGGAACTGGTCGCTACCTTTCCCGTATCCGGCCAGGAGTAACGCCTCGGCCGACTGAATTCCTCGGTCTTCAACACCCAAAGGTGCCGCGCCAGCGGTCAACGGGCTGGAGCCGACCGTTCAAAACCCAGACGGTCTTGTACATGCGACTCGTGCTCGACGCGTCTGTAACACGCGCTGACGGCCGAACGAAACGAAAAACATGGCCTCGCGTCGCATTCGCAGCGGTCAGCTACTTGCGAGCCAGGCACCGTCTAGCGATGGATCGAGTATCGACGTAGCTTACGGATGGAGCATTGCTGTAGTACACAAATTTTAGATGCGGAATTGCGGCGATACATCAAGCACTACATGCGCAATCCTTGTTTCAAAATGCCCGCAGAGGTGCTGCGCATGATGACGATGGCAAGCACTGTGATGGCTAGATGGAAAAGAGTTGCGAGCGTTGCGATTGCGACGAGTGAGGGACGATGCTCCTGAAGTTGGTGTAAGATTTCCAGGCCGTCTACGATGGCGAAGATGAGGCCGAAGGCTCCCGCGATGGCCAGTACCAGAGACGTTGATCGCAGTGAGAGGGCCACAGCGAGCAGTACGGAGATCGTGATCGCCGTGGTCACCAGCATCGGCGACTCCGGATTAATCCCCAGCACTGGTTCAGCAGCCCCCGGTTCGGCGGCGTGTTCAAGCGCTACGCCCCCAGCGAAGACCGCCGCCGACAGCAACACGACGATGGCCAATCTCAGTTTCAGATTCATGCCAGCATGTCCCCTAGTAATGATTGCAGCGACTAGGTCTTACTCAATGTGCCGCTTTCTTGTCACGGATGAATAAAGAATAGGAAAGGGAGACGCAAGAGCGGTTAGTAACCGATCAACACAGCACACATCGTCGCCGCGGAGGCGGTTATGCATCGTCTCACCCTTCGTCGCATCCCAGAGAACGGCAGTTGTTGGACACCAGGGTCCGCACCTCGGCCCTGCCCGTTCGCTCGCACCACCGGTACCGGATCGTCGCCGAAGCAGCACCCGGCAGCGCGCCGACTTGGACGCCGCCCTTGACCACACCGGGGTGCACCTGAAGCCCTGGCGTCATCGCCGGCGCATTAGCCGATTGATCCCCCACGCGATCATGCGACTGGTTCCTTCCGCGCGGGCCGCACCAGGCGCGGCGTCATCAGCGTAGTCGACGATGATCCGCAGCGCCGCATCACAGCTAAGACCGATGGATTGCGCCGGTTTGCCGTAGGCGCGATCCAGCAAGGCTTGCGCTGCGGCCACGCGGGCCGCGTCCTCGTCTGCCGATGACAAAAGGAAGTCCTTAAGCCTCGCCCAACCGGCGCCACGCTTGTAGAAACACGCTTCGATAGCATCCCCTTTTGGCCAATCACTGAAGCGGGAGTGCGCGCGAATGACTGTTTGGGCGAACACGGGATCTAGTCGTTATTGCACGCACTCAGGCGTATGCTGACGGTGAGGTCGTTTGCGGAGATTCTGTTCGATCCACGGATGCCTTTCGTCGCTGCGGAACGCGCCACGGCGTAGAGGTCTGCGCAAGAAGTCGCACGCACCATGACCATGAGGCGGTCGAGTCACTCACACGAGGGAGGCTGTCCAATGTCATTCATCAATGTCGGCAAGGAAAACTCCAGCAACATCGATCTCTACTATGAGGATCACGGCTCAGGCAAGCCCGTTGTTTTGATCCACGGGTATCCGCTGAGCGGAGCCTCGTGGGAGAAGCAAATCCCAGGCTTGTTGGCAGCGGGGCACCGGGTCATCACATACGACCGCCGGGGATTCGGCAAGTCCAGCCAGCCGACGACGGGGTACGACTACGACACCTTTGCCGAGGACCTGCACAAGCTGGTGACAGCGCTCGACTTGCGGGATTTCGCACTCGTCGGTTTCTCGATGGGAGGCGGCGAGGTGGCCCGCTACCTGGGCACCTACGGGTCGCAGGGTGTGCGCAAGGCCGTGTTCCTCTCCGCGGTCCCGCCGTATCTGCTGAAAGCGCCGGACAACCCCGAGGGGGTGGATCTCGACGTCTTCCAGGGGATCGAGAACGCCGTCGTCGCCGACCGGTACGCGTTTTTCACGGAGTTTTTCAAGAATTTCTACAATACCGACGTCCTGCTGGGTAAGCGCGTTGGTGAGCAGGCGGTCCAGGCCAGCTGGAACGTCGCCGCCGGTGCCTCCGCGACTGCCAGTCTTGCCTGTGTGGCAACGTGGTACACCGATTTCCGTAAGGACCTGCCGCGCATCGATGTGCCCACGCTCGTCATGCACGGTGATGCCGATCGGATTCTTCCGATCACCGCCTCCGGGCTTCGGACCGGCAAACTGGTCAGGGGAGCCCGTATGGTCGTGGTGGAGGGTGGACCCCACTGCATTACCTGGACTCACGCCGACAAAGTGAACCCGGAGTTGGTGGACTTCCTGAAGTAACGACTTCGCGTCGCGCCGCGGCGGCCTCAAAGGCCCGGATCCAAGCGCGGATCGTACAAGACCCACCCGTCGTGCACAGGTTAAGGTCGTGAGAATACGTCCCCAGGGGGCAACGGGGTGGGACTGCCGGGGTAGCCGAATACCCGTGAACCCGCCGACTGCCGCCTTGAATGACCGAGGGCCCTCTCGGGCTGCGTAGGGTGGGCAGCAAGCCTAGGGTACCAGGGGTAGCAGTTGGGCGCAGGCGGACGCAGGGCCGTGGCGGGGCCGCTCGCGGCGAAGCAGGTACTTCCGAATCGTCTAGCGATCGAAGCCCGGCAGCCGGTGGATCTCTGTGATCGAAAGGCCTTGTCGACGAAAGGTGCGAAGATCATCCACGTCCCCGCTTCGCAACAGTTGGGCTACCTCCTCCTCGCAGGAGTTTTGGTGACCCAGATTCAGTCGGAGTGGGGATTCGGTCGGAGTGGGGAATTTTACTCCGGTCCTTTAGGGAGTTTGGTGACTCGTGCCCGTTGAAGTCGCACTTAATTAGACACAGGGAGACGATCGCCTGTGCCAATGGCGGCATGACCAAATGGCCGAACCTTCAAGTCCCATTCAGCCGAGTATCCCGTACCATCGGGATGCGATCTGGAACGTCCGTGATCTGCGACTGTTTGAGACGCTGACGCCTCGGCAGCTTCGCAGACTCAAACCGCTTTTTGAGGTAGGTTACTACCGGCAGGGTGAGGTCCTGTTTCAGACGGGCGATACGGGGAACATGCTCTACTTCGTCGAGAAAGGGGCGATTAAGGTCAGCCTCATCTCGGCCGAGGGCGATGAGCGTATTTTGGACATTTTCAAGCCGGGGGATACCTTCGGCGAGCTCTTCGCCAGTCAGGGTCACCAGCGAACGGCCACGGCTCAGGCGCTTTCGACCGTGATTGTGCGGACATTGACGGAGGACGCGTTCAAGCGGTTGATGCAAGTGGTTCCAGACGTGTGTCACTATTTCGTGCGTTGCCTCGTCGAGGACCAACGGCACACGCTCGTCCGCTTGGAAGCGGTGATGCACATGGGAGCCGGGCCTCGCTTGTTGACGTTTCTGCTGGACCTGGCTGAGCGCTGTGGCCGCCGAACAAACGGTTACTCAACGCTGGTGCCGGGCCGATTCACGCAGGAAGAGCTTGCCCGCATGGTCGGTCTCAATCGGACCACCGTCACGTTGCTCATCAATAGGTATCGCCGCAGGGGCGTCCTCGGCGGCCGAAGGAATATCTTGCTGATCCATCGTACGCGTGCACGCGCGTTCCTCCGAAAGGCTGGGTTCACGCCCGCCTAACACAATTCCGCCGCCTTCATCTCGAGAGGGCGGGCCTTTGCGCCAACGGGAGAATGTTGCTGTCATTGCAACAACATTTCCTCCCGCGGCAGTATATCCTAATGTGTGAGAATAATTCGATTTCTGGAACTCATGGGAGGGCACTCGAAAATAGTTACTTGAGTTTTGTCCCTAGAAATCCGAGTTACCGAGTTTACCTCATCGAGCGGTGGGGGGAGGGCACCGATGGCAAAGAGAGAACCGACGCAGTTCCCCCATCGACGCGTACTCGAGCAGCTCAGCGAGGGCAAGCGTATCCTCGAGTACCACGAGAATCGCATCATCTTCGCGCAAGGTGATCCTGCGGACGCCGTCTTTTACATTCGAGAAGGCAAGATCAAGCTGACGGTCACCTCCCAACAGGGCAAGGACGCGGTGGTGGCCATTGTCGGCGTCGGCGATTTTCTCGGGGAAGGCTGTCTCGCCGGGCAGCCCCTACGGATGGCGACGGCCACCGCCATGACCAATGCTTCGACCATTCGCATCGAAAAGAACACCATGAACGAACTGCTGCACCAACGCGGCAAGTTCTCCGAGGAGTTTATGGCATACTTGCTGAGCCGCAACATTCGGGTTGAAGAGGACCTTGTCGACCAACTGTTCAATTCCAGCGAGAAGCGGCTGGCCAGGACGCTCCTGCTGCTGGCGCAGTTTGGCAAGGAGGGCAAACCTGAGACCATCGTGCCGAAGATCAGCCAGGAGACGCTCGCGGAGATCGTGGGCACGACGCGGTCGAGGGTGAGCTACTTCATGAACAAGTTTCGGCGGTTGGGCTTCATCGAATACAATGGCGGATTGAATATTCACAGTACCCTTTTGAACGTCATCCTCTACGACAGGACCCCGGGGTCTCGGCGCGACGATTAGCGGCGTCCACATCGGGCGCCGTCCTACCGGTTATTCTGCATATGAGCAATGTGAGCAGTTTTGCGCCTAGAGGACTGCGCGTTGGCCGGTCAGCAGGTTGTACAGCAGCACGATCAACGCTATCACCAGCAACAGATGAATCAAATCGCCGGCCACATGGAAGCTTAGCCCCGCGAGCCACAACACGAGCAGAATGACGAACAATGTCCACAGCATGACCCGTCCTCTTACCCCTGGGGCCTACCCGCTGTTACGCGCTGAGGCGTTTTGACATTTAAATCGCCGTCCCGCTGTCCTCCAGTTTGGAGCGTGTGATTTCCACCTTATCCATGATCTGTCCGAGCAGATAGAGGAGCCCCAGCTTTGCGATTCCGGCTGCGGCGAATTATCCATGAGTCGCGCATGGAGTAGGGCGCTTGGGTCGTAGTATCGTTGTCTAAGCGGGTATCACGCGGTTTGGGCCTGCCTATACCGACCCACTCTTGTGCACGAGGTCACACCCCGATGCACTTCGTCGGTCGGTGGGGATCCGACTACCGCCAGGCCTTGCCGGTGCTGCCTTGGACCACTGAGGCCCTCTGCGCGTGTTCGAGCGCGGGCACGCCAAACTACTACTGAACAAATAGGAACGATGGTTAGCATCCTCCCAAAATAAGATACAGAGGCCTAGCTTATCCGTACACGTGCCTGTCTCTCAAACAACCTAAGCGCCCCAGCCGACGTTTCCAATAAGACTCCGCCACCCCATGGCCGCAGTTGGACTTCTGCCCCACCCATGTTATGCGAACAAATCGGCAAAGCCCGCCCGATCCTGCGACTGCCTGTCCATGCCGAGCGTTCTCGTGCGGGAGCCGCTTCCAAGGCAGGCGTGCGCTCGCGGCAAATCCCGCGTTCCAGATCTATCTTCCTGAGGGCACCTGGGATGAAGCGAAGCATGAGCTCGCGCACCGGATGGAGACGCTCGGAGGCTCTTCGGCCTCGGCGTGAGACTCAGCGGAAGGGCAGCGGCGAGGTGGAAAAGCGACTGGAAGAAGAATAACTAAGGACGGCCGAGGCTCCGGCAAGATGCAGCGGTGGGCAGTGGAGAAGATGGGTACGTGGAGCGAAGCCGCTCGACTAACCGGTGTTGCCCGCGAGGACCTTGCCCGGGATCATTACGTCAGACTCTGTGGCCCCCAACACAAATACATCTTGACGAGCAGCCTATTTCGTAAGATATTCAAGCCCGTCGGCGCATGCTCGGCTTACATCAAAGCTAGCCTCTTTTTCCCCGGGCATTTTGTCCCAGCCCCCTTTTTCAATGAAGGCACTTCTCTCATAGGAATCTAACGCCGTTAATTCTTTAAGTTTCTCTTTATAGTTCGGGTCTTTTATGAATTGGGCGACGCAGATCGCGGCCCGAGTCGCCAAGACCGCCGCTTCGCTCCTCTGTCGGCTAGTGCCCCCGGTTGTCCAACCACCCCACGCAAAGCCGACGATCATCGCGATGACTGCCCCACAAATAAGGCCCCAAACTCCAAACTTTACCTTCCCTCCAGTTTCCGGTTTCATTGATATACCTCGCGGAGCTCGCCGCTTCTTCTCTCGTTCGTCTAGTTCTTCGGCCTTTTTCCGAATTCGCTCCTCTGACGTGCTGAAGCGCATCCCCCCAGCTCAACACTGTCCAACGCAGCTCGTTCGCGCGGGTCTGCTGAAACCCTCCGCGAATCATCCACTACTGGCCGTACGGAACAGTGGGGGAGAGGGTTCACCTCAGATCCATGTCCTTCGGGTTGAATTGACGCGCTGCGGGACTGGCTCGCCCCGCCCGCGGGAATCTCCGATATCGAAATGATTGTAGATGCAGCATAGCGAGTCTCGCTTCATGACCCCTCTACGAGTCCGCGGGGGCCGTTCGGGCGAGCATCGCCTCCACGGTCAGCAGCCCGCTCTCACCAGCGCGTCGCACGACACTCAGCAGTGTCTCCATGCTGGACACTTCTTCCAGCTGCTCGGTGACAAACCACTGGAGGAAGTTCTGGGTCGTGTGATCGGTCTCTTGAATCGCCAGATCCACTAATGCGTTGATGTGCCTGGTGACGGTCACTTCCCACTTGAGCGAGTCTCTCACGGCTTCCTCGGCACTCGCAAACGTGCTCTTCGGTGCGGGAATGGCCGGGATGCCCATTTTGCCCCCCGCGTCCACTACGTATTTCACGAAGCGCATCGCGTGATCGCGCTCCTCTTCGGCCTGGCGGTAGAAATATTTGGCCAGTTCAGTCAGGCCCTCGGAGGCAAAGTAAGACGCGATGGAGACGTACTCAAGTGATGCCGCGAACTCACGGCCGATCTGTTCGTTTATCGCCGCGTTCATCTTTTCACTGAAAAGCATAGGGACCTCCTTGAAGTGTCATCAGCAGCCGACGTGATGGATGGCGCTGTAGGTCTCACCCAGCGATCGGCAAGGGCGCGCGGTACGCGCCGCCGTTGCTCCACAGTCACGCGGGGCCCGGGAATATCGTTCCGGGGCCCTCGTAGTGTCTTTGCGGCCGGCCGTCGGGGCAGCTACGGCGTCCTCTGCGGCGGAATCCCACGCACCCCATCCACGAACGGCCGGAGCAGCCGAGTGAACTCCATCGGGAACACGAATTTCGTGGCGGGACCCGCTCCGAGGGCCTTCAGGGCCTCCAGGTACTGGAGGCCCATCGTATTCGTGTCCACGGTCTTAGCGACGTTGAAGATCGTGCCCAGGGCCTGCGAGAACCCTTCCGCCCGGAGGATCGCGGCCTGGCGGTCGCCCTCGGCCCTCAAGATCGCCGATTGTTTTTCTCCTTCGGCGATGGTGATGGCGGCCTGTTTCTTCCCGTCCGCCTCCGTGACAAGCGCGCGCCGGCTCCGTTCGGCGGACATCTGCCGCGTCATCGCATCCTGGACGTCCTTGGGGGGCGTGATCTCACGGATCTCCACGGTGGTCACCTTGACCCCCCACCGCTCCGTGACCTCGTCGAGCTTGGCGCGCATGACTTGGTTGATCCGGTCCCGCTTCGTCAGGGCGTCGTCGAGGCTGAGGT